>JYMV01023205.1_pt1 | contig 12351 bp, 10 predicted proteins | sample 338911 | NCBI WGS metagenome assembly JYMV01 (sample SAMN03354496, study PRJNA234377) | hydrothermal vent metagenome | biome: Deep sea; feature: Hydrothermal plumes at the Eastern Lau Spreading Center, Western Pacific Ocean; material: Seawater | place: Tonga | collected 2009 | depth 2000 m m | reverse complement strand
CTGGATGGGGGAAAAGTGCTTTAAAAATTTTTTTCGTGGGCTTTCTAGTGAGTCAAAACTTGCTTGAATACCAAAAACCCAATACTCCGATACAACTTTACAAAAAAACAGCTCCCGCACAATCAACATTCTCTGCCTCAAACACGAAAGACCACGAAAAAAATTTTTAAAGCACTTTTTCCCCATCCAGCATGACGAAATCTACCCTATCTCGCTCAGACTCAAAAGGCACGCTATACCAATCACCGAATTGCCCCCGTAGCCGGAATCCTATTAAGTCTGCCGGTCTTCCTTTGTCTATCACACCGCAGTCCATACCAACCGTAGCCGCTCCTCCTCGAGTGGCCATGCGAAGAAGTTCTTCTCTCGACACGTCAACCAACATCTCTTCTGCGGCACGAATTTCGTCAAGAAAATTCAATGATTCGCTACTCGCCAGCGAGTCGGTTCCTAAACCAACCACCATCCCAAGATCAAGTAAGTCTCTAACTGGCATATACTTATCGCGCCGAAACCAGCGCGTGCTTTGTGGACAAAAAACCGCTTTTACTTTTTTAGATTTTAAAAAATCAAGGTCAGCATCTGCTAAATTTAAATGTACCGCCACTAACGAATCAAGCACACCCATTGAATCCAAATATCGAGCTGGGCTTGAAGCTGGCGGACTCCAATCATTATCATACATTGCTCGTTCCTCGAGGAAGTCTTTCATGTCACCAGTACCATCCTGAAGAAACTGTAACTCTTCGGGAAACTCTGCCACATGACACGATAATGGACACTTGTATTTATCAGCCAAACGTCTCACTTCACGAAATAACTTGGGCGAAACTGAATAAGGGGCGTGTGGGGCCAGCCCGAGCTTAGTCATGCCACCTCCGGTTATATTTTGCTTAAGGGCTAACTCTAAATTTTCTACTATTGGCTCAACCTGCGACGGAAGAAAACCTAGCACCTCAAGCAACAAAGTCTGTCTGAAAGGAAGGAGAGAGTATTCCGTAATAAATTTTGCTTGAGGAATATAGTCAACTAGGGCAGTTACTCCTGAGCGCGCCATCACCTTCGCCTGAGCGTGTAAAGCAAGCACTCGGTTTTCCCAACTTACTAGTTCGTTTTTTTCAACCACGGACCTGACCCAGGCCGTAAAACTACGACGACGAGGAATCTGCCACCTGAGAGCCGAAAGACTGAGATGGCAATGAGCATTGACAAACCCAGGAAGAATAAGACAATCCGACAAGTCGATCAATTCACCCTCTATTGGTCTATTTGTGTCTGAAAAAATTTCTCGAATGCGTCCCCGCTCAACAATTAGCTGACCATTTTCCAAAGGTTTGGAATTTGTCATCGGAAGCAACGCGCGAAAACGAATTGTAAAAGTAGTCATGACTAGCCTCATTAAGCAAACAAGGAACAATAAACGACTAAGCAGAATCAGATATTATCGGAAATACTTTCACCAAGGTACAACTCACTGCTTGTTACTTTCTAGCCTGCAAATAGAGGACAGTTTTTGGCTTAACCATACACGCACAGTGGATTTTTGTTTACACCGACAAGAAGTCTTTGTATATTAATGCATTAGGGGCGAATACTCCAAGTCCCCGCACAACGGATTCGTTGACCGGTTTTCTTGCCCCGCCTGAATGCAGAGACAATTCTTATTGACTCTTTGGACAACTAATTTAAAAAATTATGACTGCTCGCCTATGACTACTGACCTTTACCAACAAAACATATATGACGTTCTTGGTGTTAGCTACAACGCCACTCAAAAAGAAATTAATAAAGCTTATGGCCGGATGATCAAACATTTTGATTCTTCAACTGAAAACTTCTCTTATGCGATACAACCTTCTCTTGAGGAACGCATTGCATTGGTTCAAGAAGCATACGACACTCTATCCAACGATAAAAAACGTTCGGCCTATAACCAATCAATTAACGCTCAGAAGATTAGGCTAACCCCTAACTCTGTTCAGGCAGCCGGACACCAAATGAAGTTATCTCTTCACAAAAATAGGCAGTCTAATCAAAAATCTACGCGACTGAATGTTTATCGAGACTATTACGGATTTTCAGAAAAACCTTTCGACCTGACTCCAGACCCAAAATATTTATATCTAAGTCCCAAGCATAAGGAGGTCCTAGCCCACCTAGTATATGGCCTGCAAGAAAATAATGGGTTCCTTAAAATCATCGGTGAAGTAGGGACGGGCAAAACTATGCTCTGTAGAAGTTTTCTACAGGAACTCCGCGCCGACTTTAGTATTGCCTACGTATTTAATCCGGCAATCAACGAGCTTGAACTTTTACAAACCATAAACTCGGAACTCGGCTTACCCTCTGAGACGAATAGTAAAAAAAAGCTCGTAGATACTCTCAATGTCTTTCTGCTAAACGAAAGAAAAAAAGGACACCGGGTCGTCGTAATAATAGACGAGGCGCAGGCTTTACAGGTGGAAGTTTTAGATCAATTACGTCTCCTGTCAAACCTAGAAACAGAAACAGAAAAATTGATACAGATTGTCTTGATCGGCCAACCGGAGCTCGATCAGTTACTAAAAAAAAGCGAGTTGCGTCAACTTCATCAACGCATCACCATAAGTTGGGAACTTTTGCCACTTAACCGTGATGAAACTAGGGGTTATATCCAACACCGGATTAATGTGGCGTTAGGCAAAGGCAGGGTACAATTTGCGCGTTCTGCAGTCGAATTAATTTTTAAGTACTCCCACGGTATTCCACGCATGATTAACGTTCTAGCCGACCGCTCCCTACTCATTGCGTATACAATGAATACCAAAAAAATCACCCCAAAAATTGTGCGGCCAGCAGTGAAGGACGTTGGAGGACTCAACCCACTTCCAACTTGGATAAACACTTTATGGAAAAGTATTCTTCCTGGGTTGCTGGCTCTGAGCATCCTTTTGTTTGGTGCTAACTATTTTATGCTTCCAGATTTCAACAAAGACAATAGAGAGGAAAAAGATATTAATTTGTTGATCAAAGAAAATCCTATCATCCCTAATAACCACATTTCATCAAAGCCTCTGGTGTCTATTATCGATTTACCCCAAGCCGGACTTTTAACACTAAAAAAACCGGGGCCAATAAAACCTGACCACGAGGTTAATGCTCCGGGCCAATCACTCAAAACTGAGTTTTTAAAGGCTCGGCGCATCCCCAGCATCAAACCTCTGGTCATCTCTCAACAAGATAAACTAGTAACTTACCTTGCGAGTTTATCCCTTAACGAGAGTCGCCTGGAAGCAACTAACTGGGTTTTAAAAAAATGGAACATAGATATAGCCTCTTATCAAAACAAAGGTGAATCACTCTTACAATCTATTGCCGAGGAACAGAAACTTTTAGCATATGACCTAAACGCGAACTTTGACAAACTTGCTATTTTAAATTATCCAGCGATTCTAGAAATTGCCCTTCCCAACGCTCAAGGGACGAAATATCTTTCGCTAGTTTCTATAAAAGGCGAGGACGGAATATTTGGTTCAGTGGATCAGATTGAGATGCCCCTCAAAACGATTGAACTTATGTGGACGCATAAAGCCATTATTTTATGGAAAAACTTTGAAGCTCTGCCTGAATATTTTGGAACCGGCTTTAAAGGTAAGCAGGCCGTCTGGCTACAAAAAAATCTTCGCTTACTTGGATTCTTCAAAGGAAGGGAAGCACCTTCTTATGGCTCTAGCACCCAACTATCAGTTGCCAAATTCCAACGCAAACATCACATTAAAGATGATGGACAATTTGGCACGGAAAGCAAGATCATGTTGTATGGTCTGTCAAATATTTACCAAACGCCAAAGCTTCTTAATCCATGAGTACCATCCTAAAAACCTTAAGGAAGCTTGAAGAGGAAAAAAGTATCCTTGATCAGAAACTTGATCTAAAGGGAATGCTCCTTAAAGAAGACACGGCTTATCCAAAATCAATAAAATCGGAGCGGCTTAAATTTTTTCTACTAATGACAATGGTTGCGGGTTTATTAATTGCAGGAGGAGCTGTTTTTTCCTATTGGCCATCAAGCCAAGAAGTATCGAGCTCACGCAAACACGTCCTCAACAAAACACCGGTACAACAACCTCCCCCATTCAAAGATTTATCCAGACTTCGTGCTTTTGAAGGAGTTCCCATGGCGGCAATTTCAAGCAACGAATTAGCGTCGAAACCGAAACCTAACAAATATTTATCCTCTAAGCAGGTTGCCAAACTTCTACCTGAAGAAGCTCCCCCGATCTCAACCTCTAGCGACATGGAAGAAATCGAAAGCCTCATTCGGTCCACAACTGCTTTGGCGAAAAAAAAATCCGCTATGCTGCCTACAATTCAAAGTGGGCGTATTCCAGGTATCAAGATTAAGGGAATCATATTTTTTGATAAGGACAGCTCATCCAACCACATTATTGCGACCACAGACAGCAATAGTAATGTGAAATTACGGGTGGGCGAAGCGGTTCAAGACGCAATTTTAAAATCTATTCATCCTAACCATGTAATTTTTTTGTACCATGATCAGTTGATCGAAGTGGGTATTGGTCGATAATTAATTTGGTTAAAATTGCTCAAGATTTTCTTAACCTTGTTCCCATATTCCCAAAACCCTTTTGTTTAAAATTTTAAAGCCGGCCATTCGTTGAAACTAATTTGAGTCCCAGGGAAACCTTCTGCCAGAAGAATGTCAATCACTTGTTTAATCGCAGTTACATGCCTCCTACGAGATTCGACCCCATCGAAATGAGGATCTTCTTCCTCAATCGTTATTACTCCCGGACCAGCATAGTTACAATAAAACGAACCTAACGGGTGGGACTGATGCTTCGAATCCAATGCGGAACATGAGTTGACAATAACCATGAATAAGTTTCCCTCAGGGTCAGGGTAAACCTCAAACAATCCGCCATTTTTTGCAGCGTGACTGCTGCAAAAATCAACTATGCGGACCACATCTTCAACGGATACAGTACGATAAACACTGTGCATAGTACAATTCCATAAGTGATTAGCCTGATTTTAGTTTATAAAAAAACAAACGATTTCGTCACGGACTTAAGATGATAACGTTGATGATAACGTTATAGAAGATTTTCCGGTAAAAATATATTTCTAACTCGCTCAACTGTACAATATACCAAGCAACAGCAGTTGAGTTGACTTTTAGAAAAGTGTTTGATAAACAGGCAGTTATGAAATTTCAAGATGTTTTCATCTCATTGCAAAACTATTGGTCATCACATGGATGCGTTATTCACCAGCCTTATGATATTGAGGTAGGAGCGGGAACATTTAACCCAACCACTTTTTTTCGTGTCCTTGGACCCGAACCTTATAGCGCAGCTTATGTAGAACCTTCCCGCCGACCCACCGACGGGCGATATGGAGAAAATCCCAACCGTCTACAACATTACTATCAATATCAGGTAATCCTGAAACCTTCACCTGATGACTCTCAAAAACTCTACCTAGATAGTCTTATTGCGTTAGGGATTGATCCTAACAAACACGATATTCGATTTGTAGAAGATGATTGGGAGTCCCCCACACTAGGTGCTTGGGGATTAGGGTGGGAGGTATGGTTAGACGGGATGGAAATCACCCAATTTACGTATTTCCAGCAAGTAGGAGGGATCGACCTTTCACCTGTCACCGTGGAATTAACTTACGGCTTAGAACGTATCGCCATGTATCTGCAAAATATCGATAATGTATATGACCTTCAATGGAGTGACACTATAAAATATGGGGATGTTCACTTAGAAACAGAAAAACAGTTCTCCAGTTTTAATTTTGAGGCCGCAAACAAAGAACGGTTTCTTGAATGGTTCGAAATGTACGAAACTGAGGCATTGGAACTTTTAGAAAAAAATCTCGTTTTGCCTGCGTATGATTTTACGTTGAAATGTTCTCACGCATTCAACCAACTTGATGCTAGAGGTGCTATTAGCGTCACGGAACGTACAGGGTACATAGGGCGGGTCAGAAAGCTTGCTCGCCTCTGCGCCAAAGAATACGTCTGCCAACGCAAGAAAATGGATTATCCTCTACTAAAAAAATCTCCCGCCTAATTTATGTTATCCAAAATTTTTTTCCCAACTCACAATAACAGAAAAACGGCTTCTGTTTTTTTCTTGATAAATAAACAACTTCAACTATCATCGAACCTTTACACCCAGAGTTTAATGCATCCAAACTTGGCCTTAATATAGGCTTTATTTTCTTTTTCAATTAATAGATTTGTGTTAAATCATGCCAGAACTATTTTTAGAAATTGGTGCCGAAGAAATACCCTCTCGTTTCATGGGCCTAGCCTTAGACTACCTTAAAGAAGAAATACCATCTTTTTTTAAGAAAAACAGGATCCAAGCCAGCGAGCCAAGAGTTGTTGGATCCCCGCGGCGCCTCGTAATTTCATTTGATGAAGTTGACTATCAACAAGAGGATGCTGTAGAGACTCACTTCGGACCCAATGTTAAATTAGCTTATGATGAAGAAGGAAAACCTACTAAATCGGCCATAGGATTTGCCCGAGGGAAAGGCATAGACCCGTTCCAACTCACCCGTGAAAAAACATCCAAGGGAGAAGTGGTGTGTGCCCGAGTAGAAAAAATAGGACAACCCACCGCGACTATTCTTAATGATTTTTTTCCTAACCTTATAAGAAATATACCCTTTCCAAAAAAGATGCGCTGGGGAAATCGGGAGACCCCGTTCGTTAGACCGCTCCAATGGATCGTTGCACTTTTTGGATCAAAACCCCTGAATTTCAGCTATGAAGGAATTTCCTGTGCCGACACGTCACGTGGACACAGATTTATGCGTTCTGATTTCTTCAAAGTAAACGGAATCGATGATTACCTTAAATCATGCGAAAAACATTTTCTAATGATAGACCCAATCGTAAGGAAAAAATCTATAGTTGATCAAGTCACTTCGCTTGCCAATGAAGTGAAGGGTACCGTAACACTAGACCCAGAGTTACTTGAAGAGGTCACCTATCTAGTCGAATATCCTTTTGCGATCAGAGGGAATTTCGAAAAACGGTTTCTTGAATTACCTCACGAGTTACTTATTACCACCATGAAGCACCATCAAAAATATTTCCCCTTAGAAGATAAAAATGGTGGCTTATTGCCATACTTTATTACTATTAGCAATGTGCAGCCCGGACCCGGCGCTGAAATCTTACGTGGAAATGAACGAGTTCTTCGAGCTAGGCTTGAAGATGCTCGGTTCTTTTTTGATGAAGATCGAAAAAGAAAACTAGAGGACTTTGTGGAGCTATTAAAAGATGTAACTTTTCAAAAAGCTCTCGGAACTTCATATGAGAAAGTAAACCGTATTGTTGCTCTTGCCGAATTTTTAGCAGCTGAAGTTTGCCCAGAAAAAATCAAACAAGCTTCCCGAGCCGCTTGGCTTTGCAAGGCAGATTTAGTCACTCAAATGGTATATGAATTTCCGGAGCTACAGGGAGTGATAGGTGGTTATTACGCTGATCACTCGGGAGAAGACCCTGAAGTCGGCTTAGCCATTAAGGAGCATTACCGACCTTCTTTTTCTGGGGATGCTCCTCCCTCTACCCTAGTAGGATCCGTTGTTTCCATTGCGGATAAGTTAGACACCATTCTTGGTTGTATAGGAGTGGGGCTTCTTCCGTCTGGCTCAGAAGATCCTTACGGGCTAAGGCGACATTCCCTAGGTATTATTCAAATTATAAGCAACCAACATTGGCAAGTTTCACTAGACGCGCTAATCCAGAAAGGCACAAATCTGCTTAAGGGTAAAACAAAATTAACTTCTGACGAAATTCATATGCATACTCAGGCTTTATTCTCACAGCGTTACAAAACTATTTTAATCGGTGAAGAGTATCCTTACGATGCTGTTGATGCCGTATTATCTACGAACATAGACTCGCTATTAGACGTTAGACAGAAGGTGGTCGCGTTATCCGATTTAAAAAAGCAACCTTATTTTGAAACTCTTGCTATAACCTTCCGCAGGGTAGTTAGCATATTAAATGAGGAGTCAGATGGTGATATCCAAACATCCTTACTTAATGAAATAGCAGAAAAAAAACTTTACGACGAATATAGACGGGTTAAAGAACCGGTAGAAAATTATCTAAGCAAAAAACAATTCCCCCAGGCTCTGGAAAAAATTGTCGAGATCCAAGAAACTGTAGATGATTTCTTCGAACACGTTATGGTCATGACCAAGGAAGACGAGCTTAGGAAAAACCGGCTTCGTTTGTTAAAGCATATCTCCTCTCTATTTTCTAACATTGCTGACTTCTCTAAAATCGTACTCAAATAAACTTAAAAAACCGGTTGACTAAAGGCGTAACTATTATCCATAATCTCTGGATTCCTGTTTCAGATACTATGATTGAAACCTGCGCTAAGTCCAACTTGTTCGCATTAAGTTAGCCTTAATGCAAACGTCTTAAAATTTTCACGGATTTAAGTGTTGGAGTTCTGAACCAAAGGGTTCCTTGATTTTTAAAGAATCGCGTGGAAAAATCGAGTTAAATATTCCCTTAATTCCGCGCACATTGATATTGGAGTTTAAAACATGAAAATCTCTATCACCGGGGTGACCGGCTTAGTCGGGTCCCATTTGGTTAAATTATTATCCACTCCTAATGCAGACGGAAGTACAAATGATATTAAGGCACTCATTCGAGAAAATAGCATCGTCGACCATTTAAAAACTTATGAGGATGTGGATTACGTTATTGGAGGTCTTGAAGATAAAAAATCTCTCCAGCAATTAGTAGAAGGGTCAGACGCGTTGATTCACCTAGCTCACTTTCCTGGTCCTGCCAAAACCGAGGATGAATATATCACAGTCAATGTAAATGGTTCATACGATCTTCTCCAAGCGGCAAAAATCGCTAAAGTGAAGCAAGTGGTTTTTATGAGTGCCTGCGCGGTATTTGGAACCATTCAACCCTCAGTTGGAGAATCTAGTCCACTTGATGAATCTCACCTGGTTCAACCCAGTTCACTGTATGGAGCAATCAAATCATCAATCGAATCATTTTGCTTCTTTTATGCGCAAAATCGTGCCTTTGATATTTCCATTCTCCGTCCGGTGACTATTTATGGCGTACGTCCCGATCTTCCAAAGTCTGAATGGTTTGAAACGGTAGACTTTCTATCCACTAACTATAACGTGGATGTTAAGGGTAGCACTAAATATGTCTCTATCGACGCTGTGTGCCAGGCAATTACAAAAGTTTTAGGAAACAGTGAAGCCTCCGGAAAAATTTATCACCTGATTGATGGTCATATTCATAATCTAGATTTAGCCAGAATGATTTGTGAAGCAGTCGACTCATTTGGAGAAGTTGAAGGGGTAATGGGTGAAGAGGGGAAGCCTATGTCTAACCAGGCTGCCCTCGATCTGGGAGTTGAATTTAAAGGCCTAGAAGGTATTAAGGAATATGTTAAACGTATTCATGAATTACAAAAAACATTCGGCGGTGAACGCAATGTTGAAAACTGGTAAATTCGTAAAAACCCTACATGTTATCTTCTGAAATTTTTTCAAAACTTCTTTTAAGTAAGGGATTTGATTTTTATACCGGCGTACCGTGTTCTCTTCTTTCAGGGTTGATTCGTATTATTGATAGTGACCCAAAAACACCTTATTTCCCAGCAGTGAGAGAGGATGCTGCTGTAGGGCTTTGCGCGGGTGCCTATCTTGCTGGGAAGCTACCCGTTTTGCTGATGCAAAATTCTGGATTAGGTTATTGTCTCAACGCTTTTACTTCTTTAAACCTAATTTATAAGATCCCTGTGCTTGTGATCATGAGTTGGCGGGGTGAAGACAGGAGCGACGCGCCAGAGCATATTATAATGGGAGAAATCAATCAGAAGCTGTTGGAAACTTCCAGCATGGAGTATTCTGTTCTGTCTTCTGATAATTATGAGGCATCCTTAAATACTGCTTGCCAAAAAATTGAGAAGGGCCTTCCATACACTTTACTGGTTGGGAAAGGATATTTTAATGAAGGGCACTGAGGCATTTGAAGAAATTATTCCTCTCCTGACGGATGAACCAGCAATCCACGCCAACGGATACATTTGTCGTGAATCATTTAACATTAAGGACCGGGAAGAAAATTTCTATATGATCGGGTCTATGGGACTCGCTTCCTCTATTGGGCTTGGAGTAGCCATAAATCGTCCAGATCAAAAAACGATCATTATTGACGGGGACGGGAACGTTCTTATGTCAATGGGAACATTGGCTATGATTGCTGCAGCCGCTCCAAAAAACCTTCTTCACATTGTCATAGACAACGAAACCTACGAATCGACAGGAAGCCAAAGGTCTCTATCCAATTCGGTATCTCTGGAAAAAGTTGCCCAAAGTGCTGGATACCTTCAAACAAAAAAGATCACAAACAAAAATCATATCAAGGGGGCATTTCAAGAACTGATGGGAAAAGACGGGCCATCTTTTCTTTTAATCAAAGTTGAACCTTCTTTTGATAAATCGACAGGACGAGTACGCCACACTCCAGAAGAAATTACCGCCCGCTTTATGAAAAATCTTAACCCATCCAAAGGCTGAAGACTGATCGCAGTTTTTTAATACGTCAAGCGTGTTGCAAAAGGATGAGATGGGACTATTAGGTCTGTTTGCGCAAATTTATGATTTGCACGCTAGCTATTCATGCAATTGGCACAAATACGTAAAAAATTGGATGGAATTTGGATGGAATGATGAAGAGTTTGTAAATAATAGAACGAGTTTCCGTTAAACGATATCGTCTAAATTTTCGCTACTACCGAGATCATCGGCCAAAACATCCAAATTCTCTTGAATAGCTTGTTTCAGGCTAACTTCTTCTTCCGGTGGAATTTGGCGCACCACCTTTTGAGTCTCACCGTCTACAATCTTGATAATAACTTGATTGTCATCCGTCACATCGATTTTTCGTAATTCAGAGCCTGTTGGACCGCCACTGCTACTTTGAACTGGCTGACTAACTGCTGCTTGTCCACGCTGTGACAATGCGACTGTATCATTTGGTTGACCTGTGGCTGAGCCACCGGAAGTCACCTTGCTTCCTTCAGAAGAAAGCTTTCGGTCTACTTGAATTATTTTTTTTTCTACCGGCCCTATTGCCTGAGAATCCATAATACCAACCTTTTAAACATTAAAATCGATTGCACTTCTAGTGTAAAAGTTTCAATTGCTTTTTCACCATTTTCTGAGCACTGGTGAAACTTCTCCTGTTCTCTGTAACGGTCAATCTAATTAAAACTTTAGTCTCTTTTTTAATAATTTTGATAAGTATGCGTTTTTTTATTTAATTCTATATAGTTACGGTTTCCGTTATTCGTTTTTTAAATGCTTTGGATGCTTTTGGGCAACCAAAACATGTCTCTACGCCCCCGCTTACAAATCATTGAAAAATATCTAGGTAGGAAGTATTATACACCTTCCAATTTTTCAAAATTATACTCCTGCTAAGATTCCGTGAATAAATGAAAGAGTTTGCGAATATCCTGAAATATGCTCGCCCCTACACCAAAAGTATTATCTTTGCCTTTGCGTGCCTCTTATTGACCTCAATGATTAGCTTGGCTTTACCTCTGGTTGTAAGAAATATGATCAACGCGGTTGTGGTCCTAAAAAACTCGGATCTTTTAAACAGCTTGACCCGAGACCTGGTAGTTATCATTTTGTTCCAAGCTGCTTTTGCAGTCACGCATAATTATATTTTGGGTTTCATCGGACACCGCATTACGGCCGATTTTAGGATCGAGCTGTTTTCTCACATTCAATCTCTTTCTTTGCGATTTTTCCAAAGCAGACGCGTGGGTGAAATTTTATCTAGAATGAGTAATGACATCACTGTCATTCAAAATGCTCTGGTATCAATTCCTGTCGCCGTTTTACGACAAACGATCACATTAGTAGGGGCATTAGCTATTATTTTTTATCTCAATTGGAAGCTCACAGGTTTAATCCTTCTTGTTTTACCTCCATTGATGTTATTCGCACGTATTTTTGGGAAACGCCTGCGTAATCTTTCAGAAAAAGTACAAGATAAAATCGCACAAGCACTGGTTGTATTTGAGGAAGTTGCTTCTTCCATTAAGATTGTAAAATCCTATACCCGCGAACCTTACGAAAAAAAACGGTTTGAAAATGAAATCGAGAGCGCGTTTGAACAATCTATTGGGAAGGTACGCATCTCATCTTCGTTTGGCCCATTGATTTTAGGTCTTACTTTTCTTGTCTCGACTATATTGATTTGGTACGGAGGTCAACAAGTCATGCAAGGAACCACAACACCTGGAGAGTTGGCCG
>JYMV01001157.1_pt1 | contig 12351 bp, 10 predicted proteins | sample 338911 | NCBI WGS metagenome assembly JYMV01 (sample SAMN03354496, study PRJNA234377) | hydrothermal vent metagenome | biome: Deep sea; feature: Hydrothermal plumes at the Eastern Lau Spreading Center, Western Pacific Ocean; material: Seawater | place: Tonga | collected 2009 | depth 2000 m m | reverse complement strand
TGAATTGATCAAAAACAGCGGCGTCGACAAGCAATCAATCGAAAACTGTGCGGACATAATTTACATGTCCAAGCGAACCATCTTCGCTTGGGCAATGGGATTGACGCATCACGCAAGTGGCGTGGATAACGTGCTTGCCGTATGCAATTTGGCGATCGCAACTGGAAACGTTGGTAAGCCCGGTGCTGGATTGTTGCCGATTCGCGGACATTCGAATGTACAAGGCATCGGTTCGGTCGGGGTGGCACCGGCGCTGCAAGACAGCGTGCGGCAGTCTCTCGAGACTATTTATGGAACGAAAATCACTGACACCCCCGGGCTAGATACGCATGCCATGATTGATGCATGCGGCAAGGGCGAAATCGATTTTCTGTTTGCACTGGGCGGAAACCTTTGGGGCTCCAACCCTGACTCAACGTGGGCGCAAGAGAGCATGAACAAGGTGAAAACCATCGTGTATCTCTCGACAAAATTGAACCCCGGGCATTTCTTTGGACGGGGAGAAACAACATTGATCCTGCCGGTGCTTGCCCGCGACGAAGAACCGCAAGGGACTACTCAGGAATCGATGTTCAACTTCATTCGCTATTCCGAAGGCGGAAAGCCGAATGTGAAAGGACAGATGATGCCGGAATCAGAGATTATCTGTGACATCGCAAATAGAGTATTGAGCAAAGAACCATTTGACTGGACGACGCTTAGAGATCATCGAAAGGTTCGCGAGATTATTTCGAAGACAATTCCCGGCTGGGAGCAACTTGGCACCATTGACGATACCAAAAAGGAATTTACGATCACGGGCCGCGTTTATCACACCCCTCAGTTCAATACTAAATCGGGCAAGGCAATAATGTACCCGACACCTGTACCGAAGCCTGTCTCAGACGGTCTCATTCTGATGACCCTGCGCTCAGAAGGGCAATTCAATACCGTAGTCTATGACGAATACGATTTTTACCGGGGCGTCCCACATCGCTACTGCATTCTTATGTCCAAAGACGATGCCGAAAAATTGAACGTCAAAGATGGACAACGCGTAGCCGTCCGCGGAGAGGCAGGACGAATGGAGAACATAGAAGTGGTTGTTGGCGCCATCCGCCCGGGCGCAGTGGCGATGTATTATCCCGAATCTAACGTGCTTATAAAGGCAAACGTTGATGCACGATCGAAAACACCAGCCTTTAAAAGCGCGCCTGTCTGGATCGAATCGTAGAATGCACCTGCTACTTTTTGACTGACTCCTTAGCGACGGATGGCGACACAGGTGCATCAGACGTCATGCGATGGCGCGGTTTCTTGTGTTCTCCCTCAATTTCCTTACGTTGGCTCACGGTCAGCACTCGCTGAAGCTTTGCCCAAGTGTCTCGTTTGATTTGGTGCATTTGGACTTGCATTTCTTTGAGCTGCACAGCCCTTTTGACCGTGTCAGGAGAGCGCTCATCAACACCAAAGTCTGCTTCCCTAGCCGCTCTCAACTTTTCAGCGAGTGGGTCAGCTACTTCTCTGTATTCCCGAAAAATTTGATCGACTTTCAATTTCTGTGCCGGAGTCAAGGATTTCAATTTCTTGACTTTCTTAAAATTCGGAATGGGATTTTTGCGATGATGTTTCTTGTCAGGTTTACTCGGAGTGGCGCTCTGCGTTTTACTCGGAGTTGCGCTCTGCGTTTTACTCGGAGTTGCGCTCTGCGTTTTGCTGTTCGACTTAGGAGTAATCTTGCTAGCCGATGTGGCCGGCTTATCTACAGCGTAGACATCTGCAACAAAAACCGTCGTCGTCATCAGCAATGGCACTACATACAGTGCAATTCGTTTCTTCAGAATTTTCAGCACGTTTAGCTCTCTTTTTTCTTTTTTTGTTTTGTCTCAACCTTAACAGTCTTGAAAAGTTTATCTTTTAGCTTCTTGAACTTCTCGATTTGAAACCAGAGTTCTGATCCGGCAACGGAAATATCTTGATTCTTGTACTCGGGACCTTTGGTTGCTGTTTCCAACTTAGCCCAGGGGGGATTAAACCCGCGAGCAGCATCAAACATCTCTACATAGGCTTGCATCAAGTCGGTGTCGGAAACAGCCGGTCGAGGCAGCGAATTGATTTCATGGTCAAGCATTGGAATGATCTCCTCAATCTGAGACATGAAATAGTCAACCCATTTCTTTCGCGGAGGCAGATAGCCAATCGACATCATCCCGGATGGATTGGGAATTGCCGGAATAACTATCGGACCGATTACGTTCGGCTCTGCAACGACAACCATATCCTGGCGTTGAGCTTCGTACATCAAACCTTTCAACATTTCTTGTAAGTGATGAACTGAAACGCCTATATCATGCAGCCCTTGCAAAACAACCGGAGCGCCGCCCTGGATATTACCTTGCAGAGAAGCGCTGCTGGGGGGATTTAATCTAGCCGGACTTTTGCTGTCGGTCCCGGAAACTGTGCCAGGTTGAGCATCTGTGGCTGCGGGGGTGATTGGGTTCGCGCCGGTCGAGTCTATCGAGTTGGCACCATTTGGGCTAGCCGGGTCAGCATGGCACGGCGGCAACACCAGGAATGTCACGGCTAAAAGGGCGAAAATCGAATTGCGCAGAGCCATCAACCCACCTCGAAAAGGTTCAAGCAAGCAGTATACCTGCTTTAGATCAGTGCGCCAGGGAATAATAGGCACTGTAGCCGCGGAGTGATCTTTCATGAAGAACGGAGCCGCCATCACGAAAGCAATTCTTTCTACCAGTGCCGCCTTTGCCGTCACGACTGCGCCGGCACTTGCGTCCGATGTGAGCGATGGACTCAAGCACTACAACCATGGAAATTTTGAAGCGGCACGTAAGGCGTTTCAGCGATCGCTGACCATTCACAAGGAAGATCCTCGCCTTCACTATTGCCTCGCCAATACGCTCATGCGGTTGAAAAAAATTCCCGAGGCAATGCGCGAATACCATCTCACCACGCACTACGGCTCAGGCACCATTATTGCGGAAGAGGCAGAAACAGCAATTAAAGCATACGAGAGGCATGCCAAACCATACGATCGCGAGAAATCTGCTGAAGCTCAGCGTGAAGAAGAGGAGAGACGGCAGGAGGCAAAACGACAGCAAGCCCTCGAGCTGATTCGCAAACAGTCAGCGGAAAGAGCGAGCATTCGGCAAGCGGAGATTGAGGGGCAACGCAACAGTATTCTATCGAGGGCGAGTGAAAACGCAAAGAAACTTCGCGATGCCGGTGAAGAGGATGCGAACAATCTTTCATACACGTACAGGCGTAGAAATTGGGCTCGCCAAACCGCTGCCAATATTCGCAAGCAAGCCGAGCAAGACTCCGCAGAACTGCTGAAACGTGCTCAAGCACAAGCCGAAAACTACGATAGAGAAGTAAAAGAGCGCAATGCCAGAATGTCTGAAGCAGAGAGCAATCTAAACGATCAGATGTTGCGCCCCGTTCGCAGCGGCAACACTCGATTGGTCCCAGAAGGAACCAACCTCTATATTCGCAATTATCGCTAGATTATTGCTCGTCTGATTTTTCTGCTGCGAGTTCTTTCGGCCAAGAATCATGTTCTAGAAGTTCTGCAACCGCGGCCTCGCTCAGCGCCGGCGGCTGTATCAAATCCGCGAATTGCGGAGTGTTTGCCAGAAGAGTTCTATAGGTGGCCGCGTTGGCAATACCGTTAATCAGATAAGCAGGAATTCCACCGACAAGAAAGCACATGAATCCGACAACATTGATGAAATAGCTGATCAGCGCAAGGAGAATAAGCTGCCAGCGCGCCCCATCGCATATCGCCCAGCTTGCTTTCATCGCGGCTATTGGACCCATCTTCTTCTCAACTATGAAATAGCCGGCGAACTGAAATGAAATCTGGAGAATAACTCCCGGAATGATGAAACTTATGTATCCGAGTGCAATGAGAATTCTCGACATAAAGACGAAGGCAAAATAAGTCGGCAAGTATTTGACGCACTTGAAGCAATCATCCGCGTTCACCTTCTTGCCGTCCAAAGACATGAGAAAGACATTCATCATGCCGATTTCAACAGTGAGCACAATAATGGCGCTGATAAGGTGCATCAACAACTGAAGACCGACGTTGCCCATCGTCATGGCGCCGTTGTATCCCATGACGAAACTCGCCAGCGGCACTAGCGCTGCGACCAAACCGTTTACGCCCAAGATACAAATCAGAGGCCAAAAGCGGCTCATCGTAATCTGCCAACCTGTGCTGATTACATCATCAACTGCAAATTTCTCGTCGGTCTTCGCGATCGGAACGATTTCCTGCGTCACACCGCATCTCCTACTTGATCGTTCGCTCTGCGACCAGCTGGAGCCCCGGGAAGCACTTCCAGAAGTTCTCCGAAGAGCCATCCTTGACCATAGTGAACGCCGATTTCCTTAAGCACCGGAATGTCATCACTGTTCTCGATACCTTCCGCTACAATCTCCGCGCCAAGAGATTTTGCAACGTTCGCCAGGCGCTTCATCAAGCGGGCTTTAGACGGCTCGACAGAAACACCGGTGACATACTTACGATCTACTTTGACCAAATCAGGCTCAAGCAAAATAAGACTCTCTAAAGAACTTCTTCCGAAGCCGACATCATCAATTGCCACAAGTATTCCGGCTTGCTTCAGTGCATTGACATGATCTCGCATGTATGCGGGATCTCCTACGAATTGTTGCTCGCTGATCTCAACGCAGAAAACACGCCCATCCGGTTGAGCTGGAAACAAGGAGAGCAATTGTTCGATCGGCGTATCAAGCAGCGTTGAAGGAAATATGTTCAGGTGAAAGCGCATGTTTTGCTTCACGCCGTTTGTAGCGTTGATACAAAGTTTGACGCAGGATAAATCAACAGTGGTAAGAATGTTGTTTTCCACACACACTCGGAAAAAGTCAGCAGGGCTTTCAAAGGCACCGTCCGGTCCGCGAGAAAGAATCTCGTATCCGGAAACTTGCTCGGTAGAAAGATCAATGATCGGCTGGAACACGGTTCTGAACGCGCTCGCATCGCATAAAACATCAACGATGTCGCGGGCCACAGGATTCTCATCATCGGAAGCCCCGTCGCGGGCAACGGAAACTTTATTTTTACCGGATAGTTTGCTGCGCTTGAGAGCTGAGCGAGTAAGTGTCAAAACTTCTTCGAGTGAAGACACTTTTTGAGGCAAGGTCGCGACTCCGGCACTGACTGTTAGGTGTATCAAGTCGGATGCATTGCGAAGCGGGCTGTCTGAGACCGACAGACGAATGCGCTCTGCCACCTTCATTGCGTAAGCGAGCTGGGTGTCCGGCAAAAGAACAAGAAACTCATCGCGACCGATGCGACCGATGTGATCGGACGGACGAAGTGTGTTGCCGATGCGACGAGAAAGCTCTTTCAATATCACATCGCCGACTGCATGACCGAGCCCTTCGTTGACTCGGCGGAAATTGTCGATGTTGAGCAACATACCGACAAGCTGCGCGCCCGCACGTCCGGCGCGGTTCTGCTCAGCGATGAGAGATTGTTCCAATCCACGGACGTTCAAGACCTCAGTCAGTAGATCCTTATTTGCAAGCTTGTCTAGATGCGCTTGCGCAGAACTCAAATTATCTTCCAAGAGCTGGTTGCGTTCTTTCAAAGACTCAACTGAATTTTGCCAATTCTTCGACATCAGAAAAGTGCCAAGCCCAAGCAACCCCAGAAAAGTAATCAGCAAGAATCCCACCAGAACTTGATAGTTCGGAAGCGAACTATATTGTGATATGCGCTCTTGAAGAAGTTTTATCTGATCATTCTCGAGACGCTCTATAGAAGCCGCTGCGGCATTGGATTGAACAAGTGCATTATCCGACATTTCCATCATGCGCTTGGGCGTGATGCTCTTCTCTTTGCGCGAGTTCATTGCCGTTCGCAAAGTAGTGATCGAGCTTTCCAGTTCGTTTTCCAGACGTCTAAATTGCTCTGCCGTGGCAGTATCGTCGTCGAGGGTTCGAAGAGAGAAAAGTCGCTCTCGTAAACGCGCCACGGCTTCGTTGAAGTCATCCGCCTGGCGAGCATCGCCAGATAAAACAAAGTCGCGATGATAGAGCTGGGCTTCACGGAAGTCCGTCAGGACGCTCTGAAGATTGTCGAAAACCTTCTGACGCTGCTCAACCCACTGCTTGATTTCCCGAGCTCCAGGATGCACCAGGTAGGGGCTAAAAAGCGCCAGAGCAACGGCGATGAGGGCAATTCCAAATCCGCTGACAATCTTCTTCTCGCTAGACCAACCGCTGAGCATTACCTAACCAAACCGACCAAAACCAAACGGAAAAACACAGCTCGCTTTTATAGCTCTCTATTAGTATTCCACCTATAGCATGCCCAGTGCAGAAGAATCACCTTGACAAAGATTGAAAGTGGCGAATAAAGACGCTTTTTGTATTTCTCTATAGCCCAATCGGCAAGCCAGCGGGGGCTTTCACGCCGAATTTAATATTCGTGCCACACGTTTGCCAGCTCGACCGCATAAATTGGGCGAACTTAGTGCACCGCCCTTACTAAAGACGTCCGCCCATCTTCCGGCTCTTCGGAGCAAAGGAGAGTACATGAGCGCAGCTTTTACCACGCCCGACCGTGGAGATAGTTCAGTCAATGAGGCAAAAACCTCAGACACTCCACAATTCGATCTTAGAACGATTTACTCAGACATGAACGCCACCGCCCGTGGTGGAAGTGCAAACAAAGAATCAAGCAATCAACTCGACTTTGGCCCTTCAGATATTTACGCTCGCATCAACAACAACGAAAGTTCGAACAATAGCTTCAATTTCGAACAGCAAGGAGCCATGCAAATGGCCAGGCATTTTGCATCATTTGATGATAATCAAGACGATAGAAACAATGATCTCAGTTTCGACAGAGAAGATGCAGGACGCCTGATCGAAGTCTACGGTGACATGTTCAACGCACAGCAAGCGATTCAAGAAGGAGACAGGTCAGAAGCAAGAGATTGGTTTGGTGAAATGCGCCGTGACTTGAATGACTTCGCCAGAGGTTTGTTCGAATCTGAGGAAGACCAAAACGACAGAGGACATCGTGGAGGCGACCGCCGTCATGATGGAGACGATGAAGGAAGAAATGAGGAGTGTCCGGAACACAGCTGTCCGGCAGACGAAACTGAGCATGGTTCTGAACATAAAAACGAAGAATCTGAACACGGTAATGAAGAATCTGAACACGGAAACGAAGAGTCTGAGCATGGGTCAGAAGAAGGTTCGAAAGAAGGCTCTGAACCTTGTCCCGAGCACGGCTCCGAAGGTGAAGGTTCCGGAGACCACTACATAGATACAGGTAGCGAAGGCTACAGTCCGGAAGATTCGATGGTGCTCTTACAGAACGACTTAGAGGAATTGTCTGAAGCACTTGCAAGCGGTGACACCAAAGCGATACAGAAAATTCTGGCACGTATGAGCCGCCATATGTCGCTTCTGATGCGTCAACTTGGACAGAATGAAGAAGCTGAGAACCCAGGCAGACCAGGAGATTCAATCGGTGGGGACACGGGTTTGCCAACACCGCCAAGGCCTGGCGATATCCTGAATGGTATACCTAACCCCGGCGATGTTTTCCCTGGTTTGCCAGCTTTGCCAAACCCCGGCGATTTTTTCCCGAACTTACCAACACCACCTAATCCAGGGGAGATTCTAGACGGACTTCCTTCACCAGGTGACCTTTTCGATGCCTTACCAAAACCGCCAAACCCAGGTGACTTCTTCGATGCCTTACCGACACCACCAAACCCAGGCGACATTTTCAACAATCTCCCGAAACCGCCGAATCCAAGCGACCTACTGAACGACATCTTCGACATTTTCTAAGGCTAACAGTCGAACTATTCAGCAACAATTTGCCAGGATTGTGCAAGAGCGCGGGAGATGAATTTCGCGCTCTTCACTGCGAAGACAGTCTCATGCGCAGCTCGACGCCCACTAGAACTTGGAGTAAAGCGCTCAATTTCACCTGTAACTGCGAGACAATCTCGCGTTTGGAAGTCGACGAAAAGCAAAGCAGTTTCCGGGTTGGACTGGAAATTGCCAAACGTGTTGAACATGTTATTGCCGGGGAAGTCAGTCCAGCGAATTGTGTTTTCATCCACCATAACAAACCCAGGATCACCACCGCGATGTGAAGCGTCGGCACCACCAGCGGCGGCATAGCTGCCGACAAAGAACGTGTTGCTTCTATTGATCAATTCTATCGATCGTTCATCGAGAAACGTTTTCTCTGTGACTGCGGCAACTGCGGCCTTAGTTTCTCCTGCAGCATTCGGGCGGCGTCTTGTAATGTACTTCGGACAATTGCCGTAGGCCTCCGCTACTCGCAATATGAGACCATCGGCAGACTCTAGACGCCCATTGACGCGCATGCGGAGGCGAGCAGAAAAGTCCATAACGACGAGTGCGCCTGGCGCATCCGAAAACTGCTGCTCTAAAATCGCTGGAGCACTGCAAGTCGTCAAATCGCAGACGATCGTGTGTTCATCCTCGGCGTAGAGAAATCCTGCCTCGCCAGTTAGTGGTGTTATCCATATGCGATGCGCGGTGTCGAACCAGGTGATGGCGGCAAAAGAAGAGGAAGACAAGAATGCCTGTGCAGGCTCAGGAAGTGCATGATATACGGAACCGCCCACACGCTCTGCCATTTGCCTGACGCCAACTGACTCTTGAACATGCTTTTCGCCGGAGTGAAACCTACTCATTCTGCCACCCTCCTCGGGTTTGTCGTTGTGTTGTGGTCCTAAGAATCCCCCATTAACCACCTAAAACGATTATACCGGTTAGAGGACAAATCTAACCTTCAAAATAGGTTTTAAAGGTTAAACTTGTTGGTATGGACTTCGTTTTCTTAGGCAATAACCTCGCCGCTGACTTCGTTAATACCGAAGTCATTGCTCAAGCAGGTAGAACGGATTTGCTCACTTCGCCCGAATGGCTTAGTAATTGGTTTGAATCGTCCGGAATTGCCGTAGCGATAAAGTGCTCGGAAAATGACCTGAATGACGCCAAAGAACTGCGCTCATCAATACGTCGAACATTCGATCTGGTGATTGAGTCGAAAACAATACAGCCAGCAGATATAGCTCTGCTTAACGCACGCAGCAACGAATTGAGGCGCGTTTTGAGCGGATCGAATAGTGATTACAAGCTCTCCTTTCGCCTGGAGTCGAGCGCCGACGCTTTGGCGCTCATTGCTCAAACCTGCTGCGAGCTGCTTGCATCGCCGAGAATACGTTCATTGCGAAAATGCGCTAGCGAGAAATGCATTCTCTATTTTGTCGACACATCCAAGAATCAATTACGCCAATGGTGCAGCATGGAAACTTGCGGCAACCGAGAGAAGGTGCGGAAGCACTACGGTAAAAACAAAGCGCTCGAACAGTAAAACGAAAAATGAGGGCGCTTGAATTGCGCCCTCACAAGTCATCTGATTTGCATTCTTATGGAACAGCGATGATGGTATCACCGTTCTAAACCAGGGCGCATCCAGTGCGCCCCACGCTCTATTTAATAGATGTAGAGCATCTCACGGAACTTAGGCAACGGCCACAAGGAGTCGTCAACCATGAGTTCCAATTCGTCAGCAACAGATCTGACTTCGTTCATCGCGGGAATAACGCGTTGCTGATAAAAACGAGCTTCTGCTGTGTGTTCATCATCAAGGTGATCTTCACCGCGTTGTTCGTGGCGGAGCATATCGAGCACCTCAATCGCCGTTCTCAATCGAGCGATTCTGTCGGAAACATCTTTCAGCATATTTTCTTGATGCGCCAAATTGATTCCGTTGACGGCAGATTTCGTTTGCACAATTGCGGTAGCCAGACGAGTTTGATACTCAATTGCTGCCGGCAAAATCATAGTTGTTGCGATATTGGAGGTCAGCAAAGACTCTACATTGATCGTCTTGCAGTAGTTTTCCAGCAAAATGTGATAACGGCTTACGAGCTCATCTTCTTGGAAAACATCGTAGCGGCTGAAGAGTTCTTTCGCCTCATCTTCCACCAGAACTGGCAAAGCCTCAGGCAGATTCTTCAGATTTGCCAAGCCTCGGCGCGATGCTTCTTCGTGCCATTGCTCGGAGTAGTTATCTCCATTGAAAAGAATGCGCTTGTGATCCGAAAGAGTCTTAACCAGAACGCTGCTGATAGCAGCTTTCAGGTCGCCGCCCTTCTTCACAGCTTTGTCGATTTCATCAGCGAGGTAGTCCATCGAATCCGCCACCATCGTGTTGAGCACGGTGTTGGGCATGGCGACCGATTGGCTGGAGCCAACGGCGCGGAACTCGAACTTATTACCAGTGAAAGCAAAGGGCGATGTACGGTTGCGGTCGGAGTCATCTTTGAGGATGTCCGGCAGCATCGACACGCCAGACTTGACTGTAGCTCCAACTTTCTTATCGCCCGCCTTGCCGGAGATGATGTTGTCTACAACTTTAGTGAGCGCATCACCCAAATAGATAGACATGATCGCAGGAGGTGCTTCGTTGGCGCCGAGGCGGTGGTCATTACCGGCGGTGGCAATACTTGCACGAAGCAGTTTTGCGTATTTGTCTACAGCGCGAATGACCGCAGACAAAACGACCAAGAACTGCAAGTTCTCTTGTGTGTCATCACCGGGCTCAAGGAGGTTATTGCCTTGATCGTCGGCCATTGACCAGTTGTTGTGTTTGCCGCTTCCGTTTACGCCACTAAATGGCTTTTCGTGGAACAGGCAGCGGAAACCGTGCTTCTGAGCAGTTTTTCTGAAAACTTCCATGAGCAACATGTTGTGGTCTGTTGCCAGGTTGCTGCTTTCGAAAACAGGCGCGACTTCGAACTGAGCCGGAGCAACTTCGTTGTGGCGAGTCTTAACCGGCACGCCCAGCCTGTAGAGTTCGTGCTCCGCATCCATCATGAAGGCAAGCACGCGCTCGCGAATAGATCCCCAGTAGTGATCTTCCATCTCTTGTCCCTTTGGAGGACGAGCACCGAAAAGAGCACGACCGGCGCTAATGATATCGGGACGCGCATGGTAGAACGCTTCGTCAATCAGGAAATATTCTTGCTCCGGACCGACTGTGCAATTGACACGCTTTACGTCTTTGTTGCCGATCGCATGCAGCAAGCGAACGGTCGATTTGCTGATTGCTTCCAGCGAGCGCAGGAGTGGTGTTTTCACATCGAGCGCATGTCCACTGAAAGAGCAGAACACGGATGGAATACAGAGGGTTCTACCGTTAGCACTGTCCATTAGGAACGCCGGGCTGGACGGATCCCAGCCGGTGTAGCCGCGCGCCTCGAATGTAGAGCGGATGCCACCCGAAGGGAAGCTCGATGCGTCAGGTTCGCCTTGCACCAAATTCTTGCCGGAGAACTCCAGCACGGCACCATCGTCGACGTTATAGCCGAGGAAAGAATCGTGCTTTTCTGCGGTATATCCATGGAGCGGAACAAACCAATGAGTGAAGTGGGTTGCGCCGCGTGCAATCGCCCAATCCTTCATGGCGTTGGCAACAGTGTCTGCCATTGCCGGATCGAGCTGCTCGCCATGATCGAGACAACGAACAACTGCTTTGTAGACCGCCTTCGGCAGCAAAGCGCGCATCGTCTGCCTATTGAATACGTTGGCTCCGAAGATCTCATTGACCGGATGACTTGCATAATCAATTGATGTGGATAGTGGCTGCCTATCTGCTACCGAAGCGACTGCCCGCTTGCGACCGTTCGCTTGGGCGCCGTTACTATCTTTCGACACGTGATACTTGGACCTCTTTTCATGGTGCGTTGTATAAGTCATCTGTCCCTCACTTTCCGCCTGTACGCCTTATTAATTGATCGTCAAATTCCAATTGCTTTGAGAATTACTCTCTTTCTGCGCTGTCCATCGAATTCCGCATAGAAGATCTGCTCCCACGGACCGAGGTCGAGTTTGCCATCAGTCACCGGCACCATCACCTGATGATTGATCAAGATTCGCTTGAGATGAGCATCTCCATTATCTTCACCAGTTTGATGATGTTTGTAATCAGGATTGACCGGTGCCAGCTTTTCCAGCCATTCACCGATGTCGTGAATCAATCCCTGCTCCCAATCATTTATATATACACCAGCCGTGATGTGCATGGCTGATACAAGAATAAAGCCTTCTCGAAGTCCGCTCTCCGTAAGGAATTCGCCAACTTCATCAGTAATTCGTATAAATTCTTGTCGCTTCTTGGTATCGAACCACAAATACTTAGTATGCGACTTCAGCGAGTCGGAAACCTTCACGGCTGCTTGCTCCCGTATATGCAATCAACAACTCGCGGGATATTTTTGAAAATATGCGCGCGCGAGCCCGGTATTAGAGTTT
>JYMV01027768.1_pt1 | contig 12352 bp, 21 predicted proteins | sample 338911 | NCBI WGS metagenome assembly JYMV01 (sample SAMN03354496, study PRJNA234377) | hydrothermal vent metagenome | biome: Deep sea; feature: Hydrothermal plumes at the Eastern Lau Spreading Center, Western Pacific Ocean; material: Seawater | place: Tonga | collected 2009 | depth 2000 m m | reverse complement strand
TTACGAATGCTCAAATTCTGGATTTTAATTTTTCTTTCGGTTAGCGGGGGTGTTAACAAATTATAGGAAAGGGCGTTTTGCTTAAGACTTACCTCTCTTACGAAGTCTCCAAACCGGATTTCATAAGCCATTTAACCTACCCGAAACAGTCGGTAAAAAATTTTGGTCTCTATATTTATAAGAGTTGGCGTGGTTCAAGATTTGCCATGCTAACCTATATTAGCTCTTTTTTCGTTTGCAGAAAATTTTTTTTCCGGCATTACTTAAAGTAATTCTCAAAAACCTTTCAGAAATCCCTTGCGAATGAAGATCACCACCAGAAGGAGCGTAAGGGAAAGAACCCAAATAACCAGATAAGTTACCATGGACTGATTAGCCTTTTGTTTTTCCAGCCAGCTGCGTGGTTTAATACCACGGACCCAGAACACAATCTTTGCGGCCAGGTTTACGCACACAATATTTACCGCTAATAGTAAAGCGGCACCCACAGCAAGTTTTGTCTGCCCCGAACCCAGCATTATTCCAAGGGTGGCGGTGGGAGGCAATAAAGCGACCGCCACCATCACCCCGACCAGCACACTCGCAAGACCCGTTGTCAGCGAAATCACAGCGGCGGCTCCGGAAGCCAAAGCCAGGACCACAGAGTCCAAGCCCACATCGGTACGAGCCATTAATTCCTCACTGGAAACATTGAGCGGCCAAAAGATGCCAATCAAAATGGAAAAGAACAAGGCCATCGCCAGCCCCGCCAGGGTGGTTTTAATCGCTTTCCACATCAGGGGCATATCGCCCAAAGCAGCTCCAAGTGCCAGGGCCATATTGGGTCCCAAAAGCGGAGCAATGACCATGGCCCCGATCACCACCGCGACATTGTCTTCCAATAAGCCAATGGCCACAACAACAGTTGAGAGAAACACCAGCAGAAGATAAGTAGAGTCCAAACGCGCGTTTTTAACGATATTGTTATAGAGCTCTTCCCGGGTGGTGGTGACCGTTTCCCCACCTTCTGCAGCAGAAGTTTTGGGTTCTTGCCTCGGAAGCACAGCTTCCAGCGATAGAACGAGAATCTTCGAAGTCTCGCCCAATAAACCCTGCAAAGCATCCAGAACCGATTGCCTGTTTTCATCACTGACAAGGATGCGGATCAACTGCCGGCCCTGCTCATCCGCAGAACCCACCCAATTGACCTCGGAATTGTGTTGTGCAGCGATGCTAGTAACGGGTTTGAGGTTCTGAGCATCCGTGATCACTTCAATTAGTTTCATAGAATTCCCGAGAGGTTGTGGGCTAAGAAAATTCCTCGTCCATTAAAAAAGCCGGACCCCTTAGCAGGGGAGGCAAATTGCAATGTATTTATTTTGCGGGCAAAAAGTTTTCGCGGCCCAAAGAACTGTTGCTCTTTGCAACTGGCGGCTCGCCGGCCCACTCCCGTAAGAGGGAATGAGGCAAGAATCCATCAAGCCACCAATACTCTTTGCTCGCCAGATAAAGCTATTACTAATTGAGTCCAGCGTCACGCTGGCGCCTAGTGGTCAGTTCATTTTTTTGGTTTGCTGGTTGGAGATGTTACGCAGAACTTGTTCATTGCATTCGACACAAAAATAACCTTCTCCGGAAAAAATCCAGCATTCTTCTTCCACCCATTCCCGGGCATCTTCTTTACTTTCGCAATATTCACCTTGCCGGGAACAATCTTCAGCGATTTTAATCTGGCAGGGAACCGCAAATTCCCCTTCTTCATTCTCAATATATGGAAGTTTGTCCGACATTGTCTTTTCCTGTCTTTGTTTTTTGATTGAGAGCTATGCCCCCATATAAAGCCCTATAATTATATTAGACCTTGAGATATTATTAAAGCTTTGATCCAAGCCAGCGCTTAAATGTAACGGTGACCACTTGCATTTCTTTAAAATAGGTTAAAATATAACAAGCTGAAAAAAGGATTCGCATTATTTGCATATGCCATTAAACCTCAAAATAATATTTCTCAGTGCATGCCTTCTATTAACGGGTTGCGGAGAAATTGATGATAACGCTAAGACGCCAATCGAGCCCGCAGATCCCAACATCATGATTCAGATGGCTGTTGAAAAACAAAGAATCGGAGCATGTGACGAAGCCATTGATATTTTGCGCCAGACGCTGGAATTGGATCCTCAATTTGTTCCCGCTTATAGCCGGATGGGGTTGGTCTACGATGAAGCGGACCAAAGAAAAGAGGCGATTGAATCTTTTAACAAAGTCCTGGAGATGGAACCCAAAAATTTGCAGGCCCGATTAGCGTTGGGGGAGGTATATTCTAAAATGACCCGCAACGACCTGGCCGTGGCAGAATTCTTAAAGGCCGAATCCCTGCAACCGGATGACACTGAAATTCTTTTTAAAATCGCTCTGCAATACTGGTACCACCAGAAGATTCAGGAAGCGGCTGAATACTATCAAAAGATACTCGTGATCGACCCAAACCACACCCAGGCATCTTAATTTGATAAGTGTGTACGAAAAACTGGAGAACTGGGAAAAAGCGATAGAAGAGATTGAAATCTCCAAACATTTGGGAAGGAAAAATAATGATGCTCAGGCTATTTCCATAGCTGAAAGAAAGTTGGCATTCATAAAAGGCAGAATGGATATGACCGACAAAGACCTCGAACGAAAAACCCAGTCACCATTCGACTAATAACTGCTATTTCCCTGTGGCTTTTTGAATATTTTCTTTTAGCGTAGAAGACTTATTAGGCGTAGGGTCAATCAGGGGCCAGATCAAAATAAAAATGATGAACCCGGCAACCACGATGCCTATCGCAGTTCCAACACAGTCCATCAGACTATATTCTTCTTCCTCATCACTCATAAAAAAAACCTCCACCCTCTAGCGAGGGAGGCTAATAGCGAGAGCATATTGAGCCAACAACACGGTTTGAGCATTGTAAAAGCCATTGCTCATTTCCTCAAGGTGTAGCCTTGTTGTTAGCTGGCCACACGCCCAGTGGGCCAGCGGGGGACTTTTTGTTTGTATTCCCGGTAAGATTCGCCGAATCTATTTTCCAGGTCAGGTTCCTCCCAAAGCGGAATGAGAACCAGGCACAACCCGAAAAAAAACAGAAACCATAGCCCCAAGAGAGCTGAAGCAAAAAGCAGGGCTTCTCCAGATAACACGAGGCAGACTGCAACCATCATGGGGTTGCGCATATAAATATAAGGCCCCTGGATCACCAGTTTCCTGGGCGGATCAAACGGGGCCGGGGTTCCTTCACCGTACTCGGTGAACAGGGAAACCGTTTTCCAACATAACCCTACTCCTACCGAGATCAACAACATTCCCGCCAAAGATCTTAAATTACTAAAACTATACGGGAAACGCTCCAGCACTCCTCCGGGCCGCGAACACCAGACAAGCAAGGCGGGGATCACACCCATGACATTCACCGGAAAAATCAGAAATGCCTTGATTAAAGGACGAGAAAACTTCATGGGGTCCGTGCCAATTTTTATAAACTCCTTACCCGCTATGGCGGTTAACCGTAATCAAATACCAGCAACACTATAAAACCAATGGTGACAATGGCTGAAAACCAAACCATGAATTTAAACATAATCCATTACCTGCTGGGAGTGAAAGAAAAAATGGGAATTTGCCAAAACTGGTTTTCACGATGGGGTTTTCACCATACAGATTGTCCCCAGAAACTTTTTCTCTGTTCCTTTTTCATATAATTTATTGTTGGGCAAATTCCAGATGCCGTATGCATCCAACAACAGGGTAGAATGCTTCCGTTCCTGCCAAATTGAGAAATTTTCGTTAATGCAAAACTGAATCTTCAAATTTGAAGTGGCCCGGTCTCCGCATCTGCGGGTCGCTATTTTCGGATAGATGCTCGATGAATCTTCCGAGTTGATAATTTTCATGATAGGCCTGCCGACAATCCCTTCTGCCTCAAACCCCAAAGGAGAATGAAACATTGAATTGCTGGTTAATATTTTCCCTTCGGCATCAAAACGAAATACCCCATCGGAAGATTTCTCAAGAATTATCCGGTATTGGTTTTGACTCGCGATCAACTCATCATTTTGATCCTGCAGTTTCTTATTCAGGCTTTCTTTATCTTTAATCAATCGTTCTATTTTTAGATGCGTTTTAATCCGGCTTAAAACTTCTTCTATATTAAACGGCTTAGTAATGTAGTCCACCCCTCCTATCTCGAAACCGCGAACAATATCCTCCATTTCAGTTCTGGCGTTCACAAAGATGACCGGAATATCTCTGGTATCCGGGTTGGCTTTTAATCTTTTACAGCTTTAAAATCCGTCAATTCCCGGCACCATCACATCCAGTAAAATCAAGTCAGGCCGGTTTTTTTCTACCCAGGTTAACGCAGCTTAACCTTTCCTAGTAACGGAAATATCAAAACCTTCATCACTAAGGATGCGTCGCAATACATCGATGTTGGCAGGAGTATCGTCAACCATCAGAATTTTCAGTCCAGAAAAATCATCCATAACAAATAGGGGTATAAGGTTATTGTTAAATCTTTGCCCCTATTCTAATCGTTCTCATGGACTTCTTCAGTAAATTTTTTCCCTGTAAGTTTTAATGACTTTCATGGAAAGCGACTAGGGATAACAGAAAGCTGGCTGGAGGGAGAAGTTTGATAAGCCTTTCAACGACTTCGGCGGAACGGAAACATTTCAATCTAGCAGGAGGGTGAAAAAAGAAAATAATGGGAATTTTCTTTACCGTCACTTTGAGTTTATCGAAGGGCTCAGCCTTTGATGAACTCAAAGTGACAGTATGGGCCGGTAAAAAAAGCTTTGTCTGCAACCTACTAGGACATGGTTTTATTCAGGCACTTACTGTTGATCTGGGTGCACGGCTTTTAAACCGGGTTCTTTTTCCGGGTTTTGATGAAAAGTGTTTTTTTCGATTTTGGTTTTTTCCCGGTTTTCCTGAAGGCCGGGACGCAGTGTGATTACCATAACGCCGGGATGAAAATTTTCCTCCGGTTCTACTATTTCCACTTGCTCGTTTAGAAGCAATAGACTCCGAATGGTAGGGGTGGTCATCCACCACGTTTACCGTCCTGTTAATGGTTTTCTCAATCTGGCGCAGATAACCCTTTTCCCCGGCATCGCAGAAAGAAAGGGCAACGCCGACCGCCCCCGCCCGTGCTGTTCTTCCCACACGGTGAACATAACTTTCGGCCTCATTAGGAAGCTCATAATTGATGACATGGGTGATTCCCTCGACATCCAAACCCCGCGATGCGATATCGGTAGCCACCAGCACCTGGACTTTTCCGGCACGAAACCTTTTCAACGCTTCCATACGCGCCGACTGGGATTTATTACCATGTATCGCATCCGCCTTGATCCGGGCCCGGCCCAGATTCTTGACAATTCGGTTCGCTCCATGCTTGGTACGGGCGAACACCAGCGCCTTTTCGATGCTTTCGTTCTGAAGAACAGATTCCAGCAAAGCTCCTTTGTTTGCGCGATCCACAAACAAAACCCGCTGATCTATTTTTTCCACCGTACTGGCCGGGGGATTCACAGAAACCCGCACCGGGTCGTTGAGAAAATCCTTGGTCAAGCGCAGGATATCATCAGGAAGCGTGGCGGAAAACAACATGGACTGGCGGTTTTTGGGTGTCATCCCGTAAATTTTCTTGATGTCAGGCAGGAAACCCATATCCAACATGCGATCCGCCTCATCGAGCACCAGCACTTCTATTTTATCCAGACGGAGATGTCTCTGCTGATACAAGTCGATCAGCCTGCCCGGAGTGGCTATCAAAATATCTACCCCCCGCTTTAAGGCGCTAATTTGCGGTTTCAGGCTCACCCCGCCATACACCAGTGCCGGCTTTAAATTCAGGTGCCGGCCATAAACGCGAAAACTGTCACTGATCTGCAAAGCCAGTTCCCGGGTGGGTGTGAGCACCAGCGCGCGCGGGCTCCTGGACCCGGAAGCTTGAAGCCTCTCTGACAAGAGATGCAATATAGGCAAGGCAAAAGCCGCCGTTTTTCCTGTCCCGGTTTGGGCGCACCCTAAAAGATCCCGGCCCTGCAAAAGATGCGGAATTGCCTCGTGCTGAATCGGCGTGGGATAGGCGTACTTCTCACCACGAACAGCGCGGCAAATAGGATCGATAAGATTGAGGGCATCAAAACCCACGGTTGAAGATTGCATTAACATATTTTTTTCCTTTTGGTGGATGGCGGACTCAGTATGAGCCATCAGCCAGCACATTAGATCATGCTCAAAACCTATGTTTGAGAACTTGAACTATAATTGATAAAAGAGGATTTGAGCTTAAATGAGAAAACGGGGGAGATAAATCAGACAACCGAGGATCCGGGAGCTACTCAATCAAAAACATTACCAGTTTTGGCAATACACCTGTCATTCTCTAGACGGCTAAATCGCTTAAAGTATTACACATCATAAAACAGGTGCTTATTAAAAGCCAGTTCTTTTTTAACCCTGCCGGTGAAATGGGATGATCCTTGGTATTATAGCAGAGTTCTGCCTTTTACCTTTTCCGCAAGCATACGATGATTTGCCCTAAATGCCAGTTTGAGCAACCCGACTCAATAAGCTGTGTTCATTGTGGGGTGATCTTTGCCAAACACCAGGACTATTTGGATCGATTGGAACAGGATATAATCGATGCCCCAAGTAATGAAAACAATATTGAAAGCGAAGAAAAAAACCCTGCTGAAAAAATACTGGTTCTTTTTCCTTTTTTAACCCGGCCCTGGAAACCGGTTACGACCCCCGCATTCATTTTTCTTTCGCTTCTGTTTTTACTGCACGTTGTCTTTTTTCCCAAAACGACACTGCTTGAAGGCTGGTCTGTATTTACCGGCATGGTACATAATGTAAACCTGACGTTCCATGAAGCAGGGCACATCCTCGCCGGCTTTTTCGGCAACGATACCCTGACGATTCTTGCAGGAAGCCTGAATCAATTCCTGATTCCTTTTAAAGATTAGCGATGTAAAGGGACCTTTTTAAATTGCAAAGTTTTTAATTTTTTATGGCTCCTTTAAATTGTTCTACAAATAATCAATTTGATCGGCCTTTATATCCTGAATCTATATTTTCCAAAACTTTTGCCTTAAAAAAGTTTTTCTACAGGAGAATGTCATGACAGGAATTCCACAATCTGAACACCGAAAAGAAAAGTTGGGGGATTTCATGACTACCCCCGTCATCAGCATTGATGTAAAAGCCAGTGTCCAAGAAGCCGCGCATTTTATGGACACAGAAAACTCCAGTGCCATTCTCACCACTGAAAATAGGGACCATGTGGGAATATCACGGAAAGGGATTTTACACGCAAGGTGGTTGGGGGCGGGCTTCCGTTATCCACTCCCGTATCCGAGATCATGAGCCAACCTCTTTATACCCTGGACGTAAATAACCATATTCTTGAAGCCGCAGAACACATGACTGACAAAAATACCCGACATATAACTGTCACCGATCAGGGAAAAGTGGTGGGCATTATCACGGTAAAAAACACATTTAATTATTACATGAACCTGTTTGGCCTGGGCAGTTATGACCCCACTACCAATGCTGACTGAGGATTTTTCTCAACTGGCAAGGACCTTCTCTCTCACGGTTGATTTGTAGAGGCCATCCTCATCCCTCCGCCTTTTGTTTTTAATCAACACATTTGGACACCAGTCCTGACCCACGTTCCCTTCTCGTTCCAGTTTAAACTTTCTCAAGTCATTACATTTGGGCAATGAACACATACTTGCCCCTGCAAAACGGAGGAAATCAAGAACCTCAGTTCGGTGGAGCATTTTTCGCAACTATAAAAAAATGAGGGCATAAAAAATATTTTCTGCACGGGAAACTACGGGGACAAATACACAAACTAAATATAATTTTGTCAATGCACGAAATCAAGCTTATCATTAATAAAAGGTAAAAATTTTTTCCGGGAAAAACTTGGCGGCCTTATCGGAAAAAAAGGGAATGTGTTACAGGAGATATGTAAAAAATGACCGACATTACAGAGCTGATAAAAACTTTTGTGATTTTACTGGCTATCATTGACCCCATCGGCAACCTTCCTATTTATATCGCCCTGACCGCCAACAAAACCGATGAGGAACACAACATAATAATTTTCAAAACCTGTTGCTATTCGATATTTTTATTAACCGTGTCTTTTTTATTCGGAAAATATATTGTGGTTTTTTTCGGCATTCAGATTCCGGCTTTCAAACTGATAGGAGGCATTTTCCTGGTCTATATCGCCTTCACCATGCTTACAATTAACAAAACCTCTAATTTATTTTCCGAGGAAGGGGACGTTAAAGAGGATATTGCTTTTATGCCCATGACTTTTCCCCTATTTATTGGGCCCGCCGCCATAAGTTCCGTGATCATTCAATCCAGCGAATTCACCCTATGGTCGGCTAAACTAATATCTATAGTGGAATTTGTTCTGATAGGCATTCTAATCTGGATCTCTTTAAAACTCGCGAACAGGATTTTAAAAATCCTGGGGAAGGCGGGAATCAAATTTATCACTCAGGTCATGGGTCTGCTCCTGGGCAGCCTGGCGATAGGGATCATCGCCGAAGCATTAAAAGTTCTTCTTCCCGGCCTGTCTTGAATCCTGACCGGCCATGTGACAAAAACATTCTTAATCCCGAAAAAATGGACATTATCACCTTCATCACCACAGGCATCGTTATTCTTATCCTGCTAGCCTTTCTGGTGCACTATCTTTACTTTCCCGATCTCCGAAAAAACGCAATCAATTATGTGTTTTTCGCGTTTGCTACACTATTGATCTTTTCTAGTTTTAAAATGCTTTATACGGGAGAGATGGGATCGTTTAATACTCAGGCGGGAGAAGTAAAAATATTCGCGGAAACCCAGCCCCTGCAATTCTGGGGAAGCCTGATATTCAAATTGAGCTTAGGCAGTTTCATCTTTTATTCCCTTTTCCTGAAAATAAAAAAATAACTGATGAAAGAACATTTTGGTGCGGCTGTTTTTCAAGCATTTGGCTTTATCAGCGGGCACAGCCTCAAACATCTTTTCGCCGCAGGGTCTGACTGGATTATTTTTCACATGCTGGCACACCGGCAACCCGTCCACAGCACATATGAAACAAAAGGGTAAAAGTTTTAAAATGAACTCATACGAATCAGGAGAGACTGGGTGAATGACAAAATTTTGATGGCAGTACTAAAGAAGGCTAATAAAAAGCAAACGGCAAAATTTCCCGTTGCCATTTCTGTTTTGCGGCAAGTTCCGTTTTTTACGGAAGTTTTTTCGGAAGATGAAGAAATATTAAAAGGAATCTCCCAGTTGGCTGGCCCGGACAAAAACGCCTATCTCCGCTACAAGACTTTCGAACCCGAAGAAATCATTATTCATCAGGGGGATATTGAGAACACCGTTTTCCGGTTATTAAAAGGCGAGGCCCGCATCCACTTCGGTGACAAGGTTCTCAGTTATATCAAACCTATCACCTGTTTTGGCGAGCAAACGGTCGTGGATTCTCAGGACCGCACCGCTACGGTGGAAGTGCCTGAAGACAAAGAGGCTGAAGTGGTGGAAATCGACTGGGGAATTACCGAACAGGATCACGAATTGCTGGACCGGTTACTTGGTCTCGGCCAAAATGTGGAAAGGAGCCCGTGAACTTTATTCCGCCTGCAAAAAAAGAGTTGGGGAACTCGAAACTGAAAATAAAAAGTTGAAATCGATGAATATTGCGTTAAAGAAAAAACTTAACTTATAGCAACAAGGCTACGCCTTGAGGAAATGAGCAATCGTTTTATACCCCTTCGGGGCACGAAAGCTATGGTTAAATATCACGTCTTCGAGCTGAGAGTTATCTCGGCTCAATAAACTCTTTCTAGTCGGTCCAGCGTCACGCTGGCTTTGTTTATAAGCGTGTTTTGGTGAGTGTATTGCCTATTTTCGCAATGGGTGGCACAATCATTTTATGGATCATGAATGGAAAATCTTGTTTGCTAATTTTTTATCCCTTGTAATGTTAGGAACAGGGCTGGCTTTTGCCGGAGTCGATAAAAACCCCCTCGTCTTGGACCCCCTGCCTCCCCTCTTTGAGGATCTTGGCCCTGCCGCTATCGGTTTACCAGCCTCCAAGCCCCCACCTAAAACCAAACCGCTGAATCTGATCGCGGAAATTTCTGCAGGCCTGGGGGCCGTTCCTGTTTCGCCCGCGACCCGCAAACAATTGCTCAACGCCATTGAGGTGGGAGACCTGGAACGGACCAAACGATTGCTCATTGGGCACGACATTAATACGCAGGACAACCTAGGCATCACGCCACTTTACAAAGCTGTATTCCACAACCGGTTCAGTTTTGTCCGTCTATTGCTGAAACGGGGGGCGGATGTCAACCTTCCCGATCATGAAGGCCTGACTCCTCTGCATGTGTCAGCACTGGAAGATCTGGATAAACTGGTGCCTTTGCTCCTTGACCAGGGTGCCGAACTGGAAGCTAAAGATAGTTATGGTTACACCCCTCTCCATCTGGCTTCAGATCAGGGCAATGCCAAAGTTGGCCGGGCGCTGATCGAAAGAGGGGCAAACGTAAATAATCGTTCAGATTGGGGCAACACTCCATTACACGCCTCTATCGCCCAGGGAAATATACAGCTCGTCAAACTTTTACTCAAGAAGGGAGCAGACATAGGCGCCAAAGATAGGTTGGGCCGCTCGGCCCTGCATTGGGCAGCAGAAAAGGGCCATCTGGGTACTGCAAAGTTTCTAATTCTCAATGGAGCCCCGATTCACCACCCAGATAACGATGGCCAAACTCCGCTTCATGAAGCCGCAAGGTGGAACCAACAGAAGATCATCAAGCTTTTCATTTTTCACGGAGCTAATGTGAATGCGAAGGGATCAGATGGTCGGAGCCCACTTCATATTGCTATCGCCAACGGAAATATGGATATTGCCGACCTGCTTAAACGCCATGGCGCCAAATTGTAACGGTGCTCCGGAATGTTTAAAAACCAGCTCTTACCGATTCCCCTTTTGAGAATGAAATATTTCGCGATTTGTTTTTTGCTTTTCACCGTTGTTTCCTGCACCGCCTTGTTTGCCATGAAATACATTCTCTGGGCAATGTTCAAATGGGGAGTGGACGGAGCCATCGGTTTATCCCTGATATTTACCGGCATTTATGTCGGGAGCTTTTTTGCGGTCACTAAAAAATGGGCCCGGCATGAACAATATGTCTCTCATACCACTCTGAAATGGATTTGGGCTCTGGGTTTCGTGCAGTTGGCCGTGCTGGGGACCTTTTATCACTTACTGCCGCAATTTTTTCCCGCTATCATCGCCGACTTCTTCTTCGCCTGAAACCAGAAAGGTTGGGAAAAATCCTGCCCCATTCCGGAAAACGCATGGCCGGTCTCAACTTTATCACGCATTAGGTTCTTTGCTTTCCCTCTCTATAGGAATCAACGCGTAATTTGATCCGCATCCCTGTCCCTGGCTGATCATCACCATATTGTTATAACGGTTTTTCAAAGTCTTTTTCTCCGTGTAATCCGCCGCATAAGAATCTGTCAAAAGCAAAGCCGCGTTTATGATTTAAAGGGGCGGGATGATGAATCCACCCACTCTCAATAAAAAGTTTCGGATATCCCTTTCTGTGGAATCGGTGACTTCCAGTTTATGCATTCTCGCCAGCGCCACCCCCAATTCCTTTTCCAGTCGGGCGCAATTTGCCTTCTCATCTTCATAGGAGGCGACCATAACCCGGCCCGCCGCGCACCCATATAAAGGCATTGCAACCATAACCCCAGCCACCAACATGAGCCAGACCCTATCCTTCCAATAACACCCTGAAAAACAGCATAAAAGTAACACCAGAGCCCATAATAATGAATAACCAACCTCTTCAATACCGACTTGAATGATACGATCCAAGCCTCCTTAAAGTTTTGCCTCATTTTCCAAAGTTAGGAAAAGGAGAAACCTGTCACATAATATTTTGGGTGACACAAAACAAAGAGCAAAATGAATACCAGAAGTGCCAATTGGTTTAAATATTTTAAAATCATAGGGTTTAGGGGCGATTTTCTATGCGGTTTGAAATTGAAAAAAATACTCCTTCTCAAAGATAGCGACATCCCTCCATAAAAAGGCGGTTAAAAATTCAACCTTTATTGTTAATGGTTATTCTTTTTTTATAACTTTGTGGCGGGACAAAAAAACTGCTGCTGCCGGGAAATGCCGGTAGGGAGGTTTCTTTTGAAAAAATTTTACAACTCCATAAAAACCCTGTTAGGAGGGTGGGATCACTTGGGTTTGCATTGGGATTCGAGCTCTTC
>JYMV01050900.1_pt1 | contig 12353 bp, 13 predicted proteins | sample 338911 | NCBI WGS metagenome assembly JYMV01 (sample SAMN03354496, study PRJNA234377) | hydrothermal vent metagenome | biome: Deep sea; feature: Hydrothermal plumes at the Eastern Lau Spreading Center, Western Pacific Ocean; material: Seawater | place: Tonga | collected 2009 | depth 2000 m m | reverse complement strand
TTTGAAAACGATCTTTATTATAACGTCCGTAGGTTAAAAAATATTCAGGCAAAATGACAAGCAAAAAAAAGATTGCTGTAGTGACTGGTGGCGCAGGTTTTATTGGTAGCCATATGGTTGATTTATTATTATATAAAAATTATCACGTCCGTGTAATTGATAATCTTGCTGGTGGACATAAAAAAAATTTAAAACACAACTCAAACAATCCTTATTTAAAATTTAATAATATTGATATTTGTAAATTAAAACCAAACAATAAATTATTTAAAAATGCTGATTACGTATTTCACTTTGCGGGGGTAGGAGACATTGTTCCTTCGATTGAAAATCCCGTCAAATATATAACGAACAATGTTCAAGGAACTGTAAAGGTTTTAGAAGCCGCTCGTTATTCAAAAGTAAAAAAATTTATTTATGCCGCATCAGCATCTTGCTACGGAATCAACGAAAAAATTATTAAAGAAGATTCTCATATTAATCTTGAACATCCATACGCTTTAAGCAAATATCTTGGTGAAAAAGCAGTATTTCACTGGAATAAAGTTTATGGTTTATCAGCAAATTCGATAAGAATATTTAATGCTTATGGACCTCGAGTTAGAACTACTGGTGCTTACGGTGCAGTTATAGGAGTTTTTTTTAAACAAAAAATAAAAAATAAACCTTTAACTATTGTAGGAGACGGCAAACAATCACGTGATTTTGTACATGTTACTGATGCTGTCAGAGCCTTTTTGGCAGCAGCTAAGACAACTAAAGTAGGTAAAATTTATAATGTTGGAACTGGAAAACCACAAACAGTTAATTACTTGTCTAATCTTGTAGGTGGTAGAAAAGTGTTTATTCCAAATAGACCTGGGGAACCTAAACGTTCATGCGCGGATATTAGTAAAATAAGGAGAGAATTGAAATGGAAGCCAAAAATAAAATTTAGAGATGGTATATTTCAGATGTTAAGTGAAATTAATCAATGGAAGGACGCACCCTTGTGGACACCTAAAAAGATACAAAAAGCAACAAAAACTTGGTTTAGCTATTTATCGAAAAAATAAAAAAAATGTTTAAAGATATCCAAAATCAATTTTCCAAAAAGATAATTGAGGTTAAAAGACTAAAAAAAATAATTGGAGAAGCTCCACGTAAGCAAAAAATTATTTTATGTCACGGACATTTTGATGTTGTTCACCCTGGCCATGTCAGACATTTGACTTACGCTAAGTCTAAAGCTGCAATATTAGTAGTCAGTGTTACCGCAGATGTTCATGTAAAAAAGGGAATCTATAGACCATTTGTTCCTGAAAATTTAAGAGCATTAAATTTAGCAGCATATCAGATGGTTGATTATGTCATTATAGATAATAACCAAAAACCCCTTAAAAATTTATCTATTTTAAAACCAGATTTTTTTGCAAAAGGATTTGAATATTCTTCAGGACATATGCCTCCCGCAACAAAAGAAGAAGCAAAAGTTGTTGAAAGTTATGGAGGACAGATGATCTTTACTCCAGGTGATATAGTTTATTCATCAACTAAACTTTTAAATATTTCACAACCAAAGATTGTGAATGAAAAGCTAATCGATCTTATGAGCAGAAACAAAATAACGTTTAATGCCTTAAGAAATATATTAAAAAAATTTAAAAACATTAAAGTTCATGTTATAGGCGATACGATAGTAGACACCTATACCAGAACAAACCTTATAGGTGGAAATACAAAAACTCCTACCACAAGTGTTCTTTATCAGGAAAAAAATGATTATATCGGCGGAGCAGGAATTGTTGCTCAACATCTGAGAAGCGCTGGAGCAAAGGTTTATTTCACAACTATTTTAGGTAATGATAATTTGAAAAGTTTTGTTCTTAACGAAATGAAAAAATCGAAAATTTCAGTTAATGCTATAATAGATAACACGAGACCAACAACTAATAAAAATACAATCATATCAGGCGGTTATAAATTGTTAAAAATTGATAAAGTTGATAATCAACCAATTTCAGAAAAAATTCTAAAAAAAATCAAGGGTTTTATAAAAAAGCAAAAAAGCGATGTAGTAATTTTTAGTGATTTTAGGCATGGCATCTTCAACAAGACTAGTATATCGGATTTAATTTCTTCAATAAAAAAGGGAGTTTTCAAAGCAGTAGATAGCCAAGTAGCAACAAGATGGGGAAATATTACTGATTTTAATGAATTTGATTTAATAACGCCGAATGAAAGAGAAGCAAGATTTTCTTTAGCAGATCAAGACTCAAGTATTAGTGTTTTAACAAGGGAACTTATTAAGCAAACAAAATCTAAAAATTTAATTCTCAAGTTAGGAGCAAGAGGAATCGTTTCGGTAAGTAATGAAGGAAAAAAAGAATCAGCATTTTCCCTCCCATCTTTTGCAAATCAAGTAGTGGATAGCACTGGTACAGGTGACGCGCTACTATCATATGCAACTTTATCAATGTTTGCGACTAAATCTCTAGTGATTTCAAGTATTCTAGGATCATTAGCAGCAGCGTGTGAATGCGAAGTTGATGGAAATATAAACATCACAACCGAACACATAATATCAAAAATAAATTCTATTCAAGATTCATCAAGTTATAAAATTTCGAACAAAGTATGAAAGCCATAATTGTTGGCATGGGCGTCCAAGGAAATAAAAGAAAAAAATTCCTTGGTAAAGATTTTATTTTTTCTGTTGATAAATTTAAAAAAGCAGATTTTAAATCAATTTATAAAGTTCCATTAAATAAATTTGATACTGCCTTTGTTTGTGTGCCCGATCATGAAAAGCTTAAAATAGTAAATTATTGTATTAAAAATAAAAAAAATGTTTTACTCGAAAAACCTTTTCTTGTGAAAAGAAATAAGATTTTAACAGATTTAGAAAAGCATGCTCAAAAGCAAAAAGTTGTTTGTTACACAGCGTACAATCATAGATTTGAACCAATAATTATTAAATTAAAGAACTTAATAAAAAGCAAAAAATTAGGAAAAATATATAAATGTAGAATGTTTTATGGAAATGGTACTTCTTCACTCGTCAAAAAAAGCAAATGGAGAGATAAAGGATTGGGAGTATTAACTGACATTGGCTCTCATTTACTAGATCTTTGCTTATTTTGGTTTGGAGAAAAAATTAAAGTATTAAAAGTTATTGAGATAAATAAATTTGAGAATAAAGCTTCAGATCATGTAATTATCGCATTAGAAATTAACAAAATTAAAATAGAACTAGAAATGACATTATGCATGTGGAAAAATACATTTCTTTGTGACGTTATAGCATCAAAAGGTTCAGCTCATTTAAACTCACTTTGTAAATGGGGAAAAAACAGTTTTTGCTATCGTAAAAGAAGATTTCCACCAGGGCGGCCTTATGAAAAAATAATTTCATTTAAACAGACCGATCCAACTTGGAAAGCGGAGTATTTATTTTTTAAAAATTTGATTAAAAATAAGATCAAGACAAGTTTAAGAAAAGATTTAATATTAAACAAAAGCTTTCTTCAATTAAACAAATCTATCAATTAGTGAAGAAAAATCTAAAAGTTGGTTTTGTTGGTTTGACACATTTAGGTCTAACTTATCTAGCAGCTTCATCTGAAAAAGGTTTTAAAGTTATAGGTATAGATTTTAATCAAAATAAAATTAATCAATTAAAAAAATTTGATATTGAATACAAAGAGCCGGACTTGCAAAAAACAATTTTTCAAAATAAAAGAAATATACTTTTCTCTTCAAATTTAAAGAATTTGATGGATTGCAATATTGTTTTTATTTCACAAGACATTTTAACGAACGATAAGGGAAAAGGTGATTTTAAAAGCTTAAAAAAACTAATAAACAGCACATTTAAATTTTTAAACAAAAAATCAGTACTGGTAATTTTGTCTCAAGTACAACCAGGCTTTACCAGATTGATAAATTTTGACCATACTAGATTATATTATCAAGTTGAAACTTTGATATTTGGAAATGCTTTAGAAAGGGCTTTAACACCAGAAAGAATTATAATTGGATGTGAAAGTTCGGAATCTAAAATTAATAGATTGCTTTTAAATTATTTAGATAATTATAAGTGTCCAATTATAAGAATGAAATATGAAAGCGCAGAACTTACAAAAATATCTATTAATCTTTTGCTTGCCTCTTCAATAACAACTACGAACATGTTAGCCCAAGCCTGTGAAAAAGTTTCAGCAGATTGGTATGAAATTATACCTGCTTTACAACTTGATCAGAGAATCGGAAGAAAAGCATATATTAGACCAGGACTTGGTATTTCTGGTGGAAACGTTGAAAGAGATATTGGTTCAATTGAAAAAATTTTGAAGAAAGATCGTCGACCGCTTTCAATTATAAAAGTTTTTCAAAGAAATTCTGCATATATGAAATCTTGGGTTTATCGAATCCTAGAAAAAGAGAAAATTCTTTCCCAGAAAAATAAGTATAGTATTGGCATATTGGGTTTGGCTTATAAAGAAAATACAAATTCTGTAAAAAATTCTCCAACACTCAATCTTTTAAGAAAATTAAAAAATAATAAAATTACTATTTATGATCCGGCAGCAAAATTAGAGAAAAAAATTAAAAATTGCAACCAGATTAATAATATTAATTTTTTATTAAAAATTTCAAATGTTATTATATTAATGACTCCTTGGAATGAATTTAAAAAAGTTAGTAAAATTTTAGAAAAACATAAAAAAAAAAATATTATTTTGATAGATCCTTATCGGATAATAAATATTAACATAGTAAAAAATAAATATATTAAGTATTTTACCATAGGTAAAAAATAGTAAATCTTTGAATTTTAAACTTTATAACTACAACAAGAAATCTCTTAATAGAGTTGTAATTTTGGGATCAGGAGGAATTATTTCATCCAGTCTTCAAAAAATGCTTAAGGAAAGACGTATAAATATTATGTCAATAGGTAGATCAAAATTAGATTTAAAAAAGGAAAATGCTAGTAAAAAATTGAAAAAAAAAATTAAAAACAATGACGTTGTTATATTTATTGCAGCAGAGGTTCCGGTAAAAAACATTGAAATGTTTATTAATAACATAAAAATTTGCAAGACAGTTTGTGATACTTTAGAAAAAAAAAAAATCAAGCACTTAGTTTATATAAGTTCGGATGCTATTTATGCAGATGTTAAAGGAAAAATTTCAGAAAAATCAATCGCTTCACCAAACTCTCTTCATGGATTAATGCATTTAACTCGTGAATCGATGCTTAAGAATAAATTTGAAAAAATATTGTGTATTTTAAGACCTACACTTATATACGGTCCAGGCGATACCCATAATGGTTATGGTCCGAATAGATTTATAAATCTTGCTTTAAAAAATAAGTCAATACCAATTTTCGGAAATGGGGAAGAAAAAAGAGATCATATTTTCATTGAAGATGTAGTAAAAATTATTGTTAAATGCATTAAAAATAAAAGTCTTGGAATTCTTAACATAGCCACAGGAAAAGTTTATTCATTTAAATATTTAGCAGAGCAAATGATTAACTTTTCTAAGAGTAAATCAAAATTGATTAAAATTAAGAGAATAGGACCAATGCCTCACAATGGTTATCGGCCATTTAATGTAACTTTATTAAAAAGTAATTTTAAAGATATTAAAATGTTTTCAATTAAGTCTGGGATAAAAAGATATTTAGAAAGTTTGAACAGTTAATGAAAATAGAAATTATCGATTTAAGAAAAAGATTTCAAGAAGAAAAATATGAAATTTTAAAATGTATTAATCGTGTTTTAAAAAAGGGAAATTTAATTTTAACTTCAGAAGTACAAAATTTTGAAAAATCGATATGTAAATTTACTGGTTCAAAATATTGCTTGGGATTGAACTCAGGCACAGACGCTCTAATGATGTCGTTATGGAGCTCTAGCATATCAAAAGGTGATGAAGTAATTACATCCCCAATATCATTTATTGCTTCAGCCAGTTCAATAATTCATGTTGGGGCAAAACCAGTTTTTGTCGATGTAGACGATGATTTAAATATAAATCCTGATCTTATTGAGCAGGCAATTACAAAAAAAACAAAAGCTATTATGCCCGTACATTGGACAGGTAGGGTATGCAAAATGGACAAAATTGTAAAAATTGCAAAAAAATATAATTTGATAGTTATTGAAGATTCTGCTCAAGCTATGGGAGCTTACTATAAAAAAAAACATGCTGGAACTTTTGGAAAAATTTCTGCCTTTTCCACTCACCCACTTAAAAATTTGAACGCTTTAGGAGATGGAGGTTTTATTATCACAAATGAAAAAAAACTTTATAATAAAATTAAACTTTATAGAAGCCACGGTTTAAAAGGAAGAGACAACGTTGAAATTATAGGAGTAAATTCAAGACTAGATTCTTTACACGCCGAAATTTTAAATTTTAGATTGAAGCGTTTGAAAAATATTATTTCTAGGAGACAAAATAATATTAATCTGTACAAGAATTTAATAAATACCAAAAAAGTTCGTATTATCGAAGATAAAAAAATTGAAAATAATGCATATGTAATGTTCATAACTTTGTGTGAAAAAAGGAATGATTTACAAAAATACTTAAAAAAATTTAATATTCAATCATTAATCTATTACGGCACTCCATTACATTTACATAAAGCAACTAAATTTTTAAGTTATAAAAAAGGAAGCTTTCCAAATGCTGAAAAGTTTTCAAAAAAAGTTTTATCTTTTCCATATCACCAACATTTGAAAAAAAAAGAAATCGAATATGTTTGTAAAAAAATCAATACATTTTACAACTAAAATAAAATGAGAGTTCCATTTAATTATTTGCCGATGCAATTTAACGATACTAGTAAAATATTTGCAAGTTGGAAAAAATTAATCAAAACATCAGATTTTACGTTTGGTCAAAAAATGATTGAATTTGAAAAAAAATTCGCAAAATTTATTAGAGTCAAATATTGTATTTCCACAAATAATGGAACCGATGCTTTGATTCTATCATTAAAATCTTTGAACATAGGTAAAGCAGACGAAGTAATCACAGTATGCAATACATTTTTTGCAACTGTTGGAGCAATAGTTGCCTGTGGAGCGAAACCAGTTTTTATTGATACGGATAACAGATATCAAATCGATTGTAATAAAATTGAAAAAAAAATTACAAAAAAAACAAAAGCAATAATGCCTGTTCATTGGGGTGGAGCATCGCCCACAATGTCCAAAGTAATGAAAATTGCAAAAAAATATAATATTCATGTTGTTGAAGATGCTTGTATGGGCATTGGTTCAAGAATTAATAAAAAAAGTCCTGGTACTTTTGGCATAGTTAATGCTTTTAGTATGCATCCATTAAAATCATTAAATGTAATGGGCGATGGAGGCATGGTAGTTACAAATAATAAGAAAATTGCAGAATGGTTAAGAAAATTTAGAAATCATGGAATGGTTGATAGAGATCATATCGATTTTTGGGGAGTAAATATGAGATTGCAGCCCCTTCAAGCAGTTGTTGCTCTAGAAGGTTTACAAACAGTACGTTCCGTTATTAAAAAGAGAAATATAAATGCAAGGCAAATGGATATGGGTCTTAAAGACTTATATCCAAAAGTTATTTTACCTAAGAGACTAAAAAATTATCATGAAACTTTTGCACTTTACATGGCGTTGTTTGAAAAAAGAGATCAATTGTTAAAATATTTAATTAAAAATAAAATTGAAGCAAAAATACACTATCCAATTCCTCTTCATTTGCAAAAGGCAGCTAGAAAACTTGGATATAAAAAAGGAGATTTTAAAGTTGCTGAAAATCAGGCAAAAAAATTAATTACTTTACCTATACATCAATTTATTAAAGTTAAACAAATTAAATATGTTATTAAAACTGTTACAAAATTTTATAGTTCACATTAAAAAGAAAACAGAATTTTGAAGGATAATAGTTTTTATGACAACAGGATTGTATATAAACCTTGGGGTTACGAATACGTAGTTTATAGAAATTTGAATCATCTTTGTGTTACTCTTCTTAGCATTGACTATAACAAAACAACATCACTTCACTGTCATCCCAAAAAAAAAAGTGGCTTTATACTTGTTAGCGGAAAAGCTTTATTTCAACTCGGTCTTTGGAAAAAACGTTCAGAAGTTCATTCATCACCATCAAAACGTATGATTGCTAGGGGGCTATTTCATTCCATTAAAGCATTATCTAAAAATGGACTTTTAGCTTTAGAATTTGAAACTCCTGTTAATAAAAATGATTTAGTAAGATTTAAAGATGATTATGGACGTCAACAAAAGTCTTATGAAGGAAAAAAGTTTACAAAAAATATAGGATCTAAATTTATTAAATTTAAAAAACCAAAATTAGGTACAAAACAAAACTACAAAATTAATAAGGTTAAAATATCTTTAGAGGTTCACAAAAATTTCAAAAAACTAATAAGAAATAAAATGAATACAATTTTTGGTATTTTAGACGGGGCCATAGTCGACAGACATGGAAGACATGTGCTTTCGTACGGAGATATAATAAGGACAAACGATTTAAAGACATTATCGGAAGTTTTTAAAATAAAAAAATATTTAAGTGTTGTAAAAGTTTTATGAGATTAGCTGATTACGTTGTCCAATTTTTAGAACAAAAGAAAATTAATACAGTATTTACCGTAAGTGGTGGTGGGTCAATTTTCTTGTGTGACGCTTTATACAAAGCAAAAAAACTAAAATATATATCTTGTCATCATGAACAAGCAGTTTCCTTTGCTGCGGAAAGTTATGCAAGGTCCAGCAATAGAACTGGGTGCGCATTAGTAACAACAGGACCAGGAGGTACTAATGCAGTAACAGGCGTAACCTCTTCTTGGATAGATTCTATTCCGGTGATATTTATCTCTGGCCAAGTTTTTTTAAATCAGACTATTGGTAGCTCAAAAAAAAGACAAATTGGAGTTCAGGAAATTAATATTATTGATTTGGTAAAACCGATAACAAAATATTCAGTGATGTTAACTAAAGCCGAGGAAATAAAGTTTCATTTAGAAAAAGCTTACCATATGTGCCATTCGGATAGACCAGGACCCGTTTGGATTGACATTCCGGCAAATATCCAAAATTCATTTATAGATGAAAAAAAACTTATAGGTTTTAAAACAAATTTAAAAAATACAACACATACAATTCTAGATAAAAAAATAAAAGCTACCGCCAAAGCTTTATGTAAACATGATAGACCATTGATACATTTAGGTCATGGGGTCAAATTATCAAATTGTGGGAAAATATTTAAAAAGTTTATCAAAAAATTTCCTATACCTTTCGCATTAACATGGAATGCTGATGATTTTTTAGAATCAAGTCATCCGTTATGTATAGGCAGACCTGGTGCATTTGGAGAAAGAGGGTCAAACTTTATAGTACAAAATTGTAATTTGTACCTTTCGATAGGAACAAGGCTACCTTATATGGTTACAGGATATGATGCCAAAGATTTTGCAAGATGTGCAAAAACTAAAATAATGGTTGATATAGATAACAATGAATTAAAAAAAAAGGATATGAAATTGGATTTGAAAATTGGTTGTGATGCCAGATATTTTATTGAAAAACTATATAAATATATGAAAAATTTTAAAAGAAATCCTTCTTGGATTAATTACTGTCAAAAAGTTAGAACAAAGTATCCAATTGTTAGCAGTGCAATGAAAAAACAAAAAAAATATGTAAATTCATATTATTTTGTAGACACTTTATCAGAAGTATTAAATAAAAAAGATACTATAGTTACCGATATGGGTTTTTCTTTCACAAGTACACATCAAGCTTTTAAAGTTAAGGACGGACAAACTTTTTATACTAATTCCGGTCATGCGCCTATGGGGTGGGGATTACCGGCTTCCGTTGGAGCTTTTTATGGAAAAAAAAATATCAAACGAGTAATATGCTTAACAGGCGAAGGTGGGTTACAACTAAATATTCAAGAGTTAGCAACTATTATGCACAATAAAATACCTGTAAAAATTTTTATATTTAACAATGGAGGCTATTTAACTATAAAACAAACCCAGCAATTAGGTTTTGATGGAAGGATAATGGGATCAGATAAAAACAGCGGTTTATCTTTTCCAAATTACAAAAAAATTGCAGAATCTCACAAATTTAAATATTTTAATATTAAATCAAATAAAAAATTAAAAAATACTTTAAAGAAAATAATTTATTCAAAAGGAGCTTCTATTTGTGAATTAGTAATGGATCCCAATGAAGAACAAATACCCAAAGCAATTAACAAAAGAACTTCTGAAGGCAAAACTGTTCCGACAAAACTTGAAGATATGTATCCCTTCTTGTCCAAACGAGAATTAAACAGTAATAATTACGAGCGATCATGAGAAAAGGACTGATCATTTCTGGAAATTTAGCGCAAGATCACGAATTTATTTATCCATATTACAGACTTCTAGAAGAAGGATATGAAGTTGATGTTTGTTTATTGGAAGGTGTACCTGTAAAGGGTATTTTAGGAACTGCATTACCTCCAAATAAACAACAAAAAATTAAAAAAATCGAAGATGTTCATATTGAAGATTACAAGGTGTTGGTATTACCTGGTGGTGTAAAAGCTATGGAAAAAGTAAGACAAGAAAAAAAAATTATAAAATTTATCACCGAATTTGACAAACAAAAAAAGATCATAGCCTGCATATGCAGCGCTGCTCAACTTTTAATTTCTGCAAAAGTTGTTAAGGGAAGAAAAATTGCCGGTTATTATAGTATGAAAGATGATTTAATTAATGCTGGAGCTATTTACACTGATCTACCAGCCGTGATTGATAAAAATATTATAACGACCGCTCATTATAAAGATATGGGTCCATGGATGAAAGCTGTCATTCAAAAATTATCTTAATAAATTAAAAATATAAATGAGAGAATTTAACTTACTTGGAGAGTATCCGAGGCCAGAAAAACCTAGATACGTAGGTTCAGATTTAAGAACTATTAATCACAGGATTGTAGCAACTTATCGTGATAAAGATTTTTTCGATGGAAATAGAAATTATGGCTACGGTGGATTTAAATATGATGGTAGATGGAAATCTGTAGCTGAAAAAATATGTAATGAATATAAATTAAATAATAGTTTATCTTTTTTACAGATTGGTTGTGAAAAAGGATTTTTACTTAAAGACCTTAAAGATAAATATAAAAAAATGAGAATAGATGGTATAGAAACATCAAATTACGCAATAACAAATTCTATTCCTGATGCTAAGGAAAATATTAAATATTGTAACAACTACACTGACCTAGAATATGGCGATAGTGAATTCGATTTTATTTTTGCTTTAGGTGTGGTTTACACTCACAATCTTACAAATGCGATCAAATGTTTAAGGGAAATTCAAAGGGTCGGGAAAGGTAAAAGTTTCATAACATTGGCATCATACGAAAATAGAGATGATTATTGGCTTTTCAAGCAGTGGAGTTTGCTAGGCACAACTATTTTACGTAAAGATGAATGGAGAAAAGTGTTAAGTCACGTCAACTATTCAGGTGATTATAGTTTTACTAATGCTGAATTATTAGGTCTTAGAGCAAAAATATAATTTATATGTCAAACCACAAGTTCAATCTTAAAAGTAAAGGTTGGAGTATTATCAAATCTAAAAACTTACATGATATTGAGTTGTTATCTAAAAATTTTTTACAAGAGTTAAAAAAAAATAAAAAACTAAATTTGTTTATTACAAAAAATGTTAAAGATATAAATTCTCTCAGGAAGATTGTAAGTAAATTAGATGACAATATATTAAATTTAATTAGGAGATTATATTTAAATAAATTTTCTACAAATATACTTAAGGCTTTTTCTCAAGATCTAATCCCTATTTTTGGTAAAAAATTGTTGGTGCAAAAATATCCTCAAATCCAAATTCATGCAGGATTTAAAAATTCAACAAAAACATTTCCTCATTACGAAATGATGGCTGGTCATTCACCTTTTACTTATAACATATGGTTACCATTTCACGATCTAATTGATAAATCAGGAATTTTCTTAATAGATGATAAACTATCGGTCAATTTATGTGATAAAGAAATTAAAAACAATATAAACAACAGGGAAAAATTTTTTATTCAATAAAATGTTTTTTCCAAAAATCAAATTTGGTGAAGCTCTTGTATTTAATCCTTTTGTTTATCATGGTTCAATTCACCATAAAAATAAACGCTCAAGGATATCATTGGATGTAAGACTACAAAGATTAGATCGACCTTTATTTCAAAAATATAATGATTTTTTTACAACACTGAATTTATAAATGACTACTGTTATATCTGTGTTAACTACCTCAA
>JYMV01048292.1_pt1 | contig 12353 bp, 7 predicted proteins | sample 338911 | NCBI WGS metagenome assembly JYMV01 (sample SAMN03354496, study PRJNA234377) | hydrothermal vent metagenome | biome: Deep sea; feature: Hydrothermal plumes at the Eastern Lau Spreading Center, Western Pacific Ocean; material: Seawater | place: Tonga | collected 2009 | depth 2000 m m | reverse complement strand
CAGATTTCAATTGGAGCAACCGAAGTCTCAACAACGCATTCAAGCGGATCTTCATTTAATTCCTGCTCTGATGCGAGATCAGTCAAAGTAACCTCTGCACCTTGCCCGAGCAACCATTGCACCACACCAAAGCCACCTCCAAATCGGCCAAGACCCATCACTGTAACGCGTGCTCCTTGCAAATTCACGTTGTGCTCTTTCGTTGAAAAGAATCGTGTGCCCATGATGAAACTAAAGGAGTTGATACTTTTTGCTGATACACCCACCACTCTGCAAGAAGAACGATAAGTACTGCCCCGAGTGCCCATGGCCAAAGTTGGATAAATGAAGATCCGCTTGAATGCGTTGTTGAGACTTCGGTTGCTCCAATTGAAATCTGTTGGATACTTGCAATTTCTGACTCAGATTGCGTGGAATTTATTGCAACGAGCGCATGCGTTGCTTTATTCGATTGAACAGCGTGTACTCCCGTTAAACGAATTGGTCCCCAACTCGCGTTTCCATCTTCATCAACAAGTACTTCATGAATTGAACCATCGGGTTCAATAATTTCCACCGTCTTACTACGCAGTGCGTGTTCTGTGATTGTTTGACCGACTTGTTTAGCACTCGCTGTGAGTTGATTACCACGATGACCCAAGAAATGCACACCATTAAATACAAAAAACGGAAAACTGCGTAGGTACGGCCAATTGCTATTCATCGGGTCAAACGAAACATATATAAGTTGGATTCCATGACCACGGTATGCCATCACAGCAGGCCAGTGACTCCCTTCTAGCAACGGCTCTACCGATTGATCGATGATGACATCATGTCCCTTCGTAACAACAATTTCTTCATAACGAACAAAACGCATAACGGGATGTTCTTCCTTGGCAACAAGCATTACTTGAGCTTCCCCGTCAACGTACGTTTCGAATGAAGGAATGGGCGGCGGTTCCCCAAATATAAGGTATGCCCCATGAGGTAATGTTTCAATACTCACATCGCGTATGACAACGACATCGTATGTTGTAGTTTCTCCCAATTTCAACATTCGATTCAACGTTGTTCCGCTGACAACGCGTAACTCTGCAAGGGGTATGCCTTCAAGCACCGTTCGAATAATGGGTGCGCCTTCTTCTGCTAGCAGTACTTTGAGTTCTTTGGCTGGAGGAATCACTAACGAAGCTTGATTGTCGATTGCAAGTGCATCCCTTTGTAGAATACGTGCACTTACTACTCCCGATCCCGGCATTGCGAATGGAACAAATACCAAACTTGCTGCTCCTTGCACGTCATTCTGCCTAGCAGCAATTTTTACTTGTTGCACACCAACAGGGATGTCGTCAATTCGTAATTCAATATCAACCGTTTCACTTTGGGCACTCGTGTTTAGCAATGACAAAAAGACCTGCACCTCTTCACTTGATTCTGCCTTCCGCTTTGCGTCAATTGTTGCAATTCCCACATTCGTAGCATCGGGCGACCCGACCATGTGATACTGCAAGGTTTCTCCGCGTTGTAATGCTTGCTCCTTGATATCGGAGATGAGGCCGTCGCTAAACAGTTCGAGTTGGGCGGATTCGCTTGCGGAAAGTCCATCTTTCTCAGGATCAACCGTTGTTGTATACGCTCTCGCTAGTTTAAGAGATTCACTCACCAGCGATTGACCATGTGTTGGTTGAATTGAGTTAATTGCGTTTGTTAGTTGTTGGATTGAATCCGTAAATGGAGAAACAACTTCTGCGTGATCAGAAAAGGAAATCACCATCGTTTCTCCACCACTGCTTGAAAAAATTCCACCCCCATGAATCTGATTGACTAAATCGCTAGCCATTTCTTTTGCCTCATCAAGGCGAGAAACCCCATTTTCGTTAAGCGCGGTCATCGAACCTGATCTATCAATCAAGATGACATGTGTTCCTTCATTTGGTGATCCCCCTTCAATTTGTGGTTGCATCATTGCAACCACGACAAGAAGCAATGCGAGTAATTGCAACAGCAATAGGGTACTTGGTCTCAACCGTTGAAATGGAGTATTCGCGTGCAAATCCTCAACAGCACGTTCCCACAACATCGTTGATGAAATGTTCAAGGGTTGTCGTCGTAACCGTAGAAAATAGAGCAACAACAAAAGTGGAACAACGATTGCACCGAGTAACAAGCCAGCAAATGGAGTGACTAAAGTCATCTCAGAAGACCCCGTCCTCGCAAATATTCAACGAGCAATTGCTCCATATCGACATCTGTTGAAACCCGAACACTTCCAGCGCCTATTCTTGTGCACTGTTCACGAAGGGCGTCACAATAGTGGTCAAGTCGCTGTTTGTATTTCGCAATAAGTGGAGCAGTCGCTGTAATTTCACATTCCTCCCCACTTTCAACATCTTTCAATCGCAAATCGCCTTCTAGACCCGCCTCTAATGGGGAAATTTCTTCTGGGGCAAGCGATTGAATCACAAAGACATCCCATCCACCCCCTACAAGATAGGACAAACCCTGTTTAATCCCCTCTTCCTCCAAGCAATCGCTCAAGACCACAAGGACACCTCTCCCCTGTCTTGAAGTTGAGATAACTTTACATGCTTCAATGAAGGAAGTACCACCAGACGGCATAAGGTCAAGTAACCACTGTCCCATGTCTCTTGTTCTTCTTTTTCCACGTAACCCCGTCAACCGTTGAACACCATCACTGTTGAACCCAAATAAAGAAACCTTGTTGTGGCTGCTCAATGCGATGTATCCCAGTGCCATCGCGAGGCGTCTTACGAAATCGAATTTATTTGGATTTCCATATTCCATCGAAGCGCTTGCATCAATCGCAATACCAAGTGTTAATTCTTCTTCCTCCAAAAATATTTTCATAAACAGACGATCAAGACGTGCATATACATTCCAATCGATAAAACGAAGATCATCACCTGATGTGTAATGTCTGTAATCTGCAAACTCAACACTTGAACCTCGTCTTCGACTTTTTCGTTCTCCCTGGATTTTTCCTGAAAATATTTTGCGAGCAATGACATCTAACTTATCAAGGGATGCCATCAAATGCGAACCCAAGAGTTCATCGACTTTTGTTGGTCGGTCATGCATTGTGGCGCCAAAATTAGCCATTAACACCACCTGCCATGAAAGGTTTAATTTCTTCTACCAATCGTTCTACCATTGAGCCCGCTGTCCGACCATCTGTCTCTGCTTCAAAGGATCTTACGAGCCGATGTTGCAAGGCTGGCACCGCAATTGCGCGAATATCTCGATGGGAAACAGCAAACCGACCATCAATAATGGCGACGACTTTTGCGCAAGACACAATCGCTTGTGCAGCGCGAGGGCTTGCTCCAACAAGAATATCATCTGCGACCCAATCTGGTGCATATTCTGAATTCCTGTGTGTAGCGAGTACTAATCGCGTAACGTAATCCTGGACATGTGGTGCAATGACAACTTGTCGAGCAAATTGTTGTACTGCCAAAACAAAATCACTTTCAATAATTCTATTTGCCTGAGCGTGTTTATGACTTGTCGTTCGATCGACGATTTCGTTCAGTTCAGCTCTTGAAGAATATCCAACATCAATTTTTACTAAAAAGCGATCGAGTTGTGCTTCTGGAAGTGGATATGTTCCCTCTTGCTCGATTGGATTTTGGGTTGCAAGAACAAAAAACGGAATTGGCAAATCACGTGTTGTTCCATCGATTGAAACAGAACGCTCTTGCATTGATTCAAGAAGTGCGGATTGGCATTTCGGTGTAGCACGATTGATTTCATCAGCGAGAAGCAAGTTATGAAACACCGGACCTTTGCGAAATGTGAATTGCCTTGTATTTGTACTTTCAACTAGATCGACAATTGTTGTTCCGACAATATCTGCCGGCATTAAATCTGCTGTGCACTGTATTCGACCCGTAGATAAATTGAGTACATCCCCAAGCGTTCTAACAAGTAAGGTTTTTCCTAATCCAGGTGGGCCTTCAAGTAGAACGTGCCCATTTGCGAAGATGGACACAAGGACAATATCAATGATGCGTTGCTGACCTACAATCACTTTCCCAATTTCAGTTCGCATGCTTCCGAAACCATCGCGAATAACAGTACATCCAGTGCGAACATCTTCAGCAGTAGTGATGTGAGTTGGAAGATTTGAGGCAGAAAAAATCATTGTTCGTCCTCTGGATTTTCTCGTTCTCTCTTCTTCTTCAGTAATTGCCCTAGGTTGTCTTCCCTGCCTTCAACGCTTGGCTTTGGTTTCTCTGTTGAGGATTCTGATTTGGGTGGCAATTTCGAGGGTGGTGCTTGCTGCTCTACTTGTTCTTCAGTTGGTTGGATTTGCTCTTTTATGGGTTTGTGTATTTTTCGCAGAGCCTCTACTGAACTTGTGGTTACTTTCTCTACTGGCGAGAGTATAAATTGCACACTCTGTTTATCAATCCAAAGTCGACGTATTGCAACGTCCAAAATCAGCATACTTGCAGCAATTATGGCGAGTAAATCCCACATCGGTTGGGGACTGACGGGTTGAGAAATGGTCGAATCATCAAACAAATCGACAAATTCCATATCCTTAAACGAAAGAACTCTACCTCCAGTTTGCCTTGCGAGTTGGTGGAGTAAGGATGCATTGTGCTTTGTCGCTGCATACTCTTTTGGATAGGGAACTGTAACTGCAGTTGGTATTCTCCCCGTAAGTTCACCATCTGCATCTTGAAAAGCAATGTTCACAAGCCATGCTCCAGTTTCTACTGCATCAAACTCTGCGTGGTATCGACCAGGACCCGTTTGTCGAAGCGAAATAGGAATTGCTTCTCCTGATGGGCTAATCACAACTGCTTTGGATTGCATGAAGTTCAACATTTGATTGTCCGTATCAACCGCTTCAAGGTCAACGATTCCCCTATCTCCGTCCACTCTTGAGCTTACCGTCATGTTTGGGGGTGTTGCACCTCGCATGCTCCACCTGACGCATGACTCCCAAAATTCGGGAAACTCTGACCAACTTGGCCACTTCGTAGCCCAGCGGTTTCCTAAATCCGTCGTCAATGCAATTGATTTCCCAAGTCCGTAATGCCACCATGCAAAAAGTGGATCATCACCATCATTTACTTTAACAACCCACGGTGCTTGCGCAAACCCACCCTTTGGACCCGCTACAACATATCCACCGACAGGAGGAACTCCTTTAATACCTTGAACAGGTCCAGTGACGCTGGTTCGAGTTGAAACATCCCAGTCGTTCCCTTCTTGAAGAAGGGACCTTGAATTCAGTTGTGCTTCTTTGATAAAAATACTCGGCAACTTAGTTGGATCATTCACCATATAAAAACGACCACCCGTCACTGTTGCAATACCTTGCATTTTTTGTAGATCGGTTGGCGAACCATGTCCACCAACCATGACGGTTGAAACCGTCACTTCAGCACTACGATATTCGTTCAATAATTCCTGCGAAGGTCCAATAGGGTCACCATCAGTAATGATGATGACGTGTCGCTGCGCTGCATCTACATCAACAAGTCCACTCAGGGCAATTTTCATGGGTGAACTGAAATCTTGCATGTCTCCATAGACTAAACTTTTAATTGCATCGAATGCTTTGGTTTTATCCCCAGCAAGTTGAAGTGGTAATGTCCAACCAGAATTATTTAATGTGTTTGGACCACCGTTCCAGTCATATTCAATAATCCCCACATAGTCGAGTTCACTCAATGATTCGACTGCAGCCTCTGCCATTCGTTGTCCCCAATAATTTCCTTCTGGCATTTCACATGAGTGCATGATGAGAGCGAGTGCACCGCGTGGTAACTCTCTTGTCTGAGGCGGTTCGCATTTAATTGGCATTGCTCTTTCCAACTGTGACCCTATCCAACCACCAGCTCCAAATGCATTTGGACCACCAGTCATAATCAACCCACCGCCCAAATCATGTACGAAGGAATGCAGGTGTTTTTCTTGCAAATCATCGAGCATCCATCTTGGAATATCAACAAGAATCACAGCATCGAATTCTGAAAAACCAATACTATCTCGAGGCATTTCTTGAGGTGACCGAACCGCTACTTCTAAACCTGCAGAAACAAGAATGTCATGCAAGTGCCTTGAATTCGATTCGTTTTGAGTAACTAATAAAATCACACCACCCTTAGAAACAAACGAAACAGCAACCCCGATATTATTTGCTGCGATGGTATCTTCTCCTGTATCAGGTACCCACATTGCTTCAAATTTTTGGGGTCCTCCAGATTGAATAGGAACATCAAACATCACAGCGTTCACTCCTGCATGCAGTGCAATTGGAATTCCCTTGCCTTCATGACTTGGTGAGATGTCGAGTTCGGCACCATTCTGCACAAGATGCAGCGTTCCATTCGATTGGGTAACGCTTCTGAGAATAATTCGCACCGGTACAGATTGTCCGAACCTTGCCTGAGATGGAGTAATGACCTGTTCCAACATGACTTCGTTTTTGTGATCATAGATAAGCGGTAAAACATCGATAGGAATACCACTTGCTTTCGCTTGATTGGCGACCGATAGCACTTGACCATCTGTTTCATTTCCATCGGAAACAACGAGTATTCGTGAAGCAGTATCGCGAGGTAACAGGGCAATTGCCATTTGCACCCCTTTTGAAATGTTTGTTGCACTTCCATCTGGGTCGTTTGCAGCAGGTTCAAAAATTGTCAAATGGTCGGGCATTGAACCAATGGCAACTTCTCTCCCAAAACTGATAACAGCAAGTCGGTTATCGTCGCCTCTTCGCTTTGGTGAAGTCCACTCTCGCAGCGATGTCACAGCTTGGTTCTGAAGTTGCTTTGGAATGGATTGACTTCGATCAAGGACTGTAATGAGCGAGACGCCTTTTCCAGTCTTTTCCCAAACGGGCCGAGCAATCGCAACTGCGAGAAGGATAATAATGAAACACCTCGTCACTGTTGATGCAACCGCCCTTCCCCTTGCCCCCTTACGCGTGATTCCTCGCCATGCAAGCAGAATGACTGGAACTAATAACACAAGTAATAGAAGCCAGCCGGGTCGATCAAACTGAATTGGGAGCATCATCGGTCGGTCATCATATCGGGCAATAGTTGAAGGCGGTTATTTCCAGTATCCGCAATAACGATGCCTTTCTTAGTTGTGGCAACTCCCCATGGAGTTCTTAATAGACCTATTTCACTTCCCGCACTTCCCCAAGTGCCAATTGAGTCACCCCCCATTGAAAACCGCTGTAAGCGGTTATTGCCAAATTCACAGACAAGAAATGTATCGGGGGTATCAATTAAAATGCCATATGGATACAACAATTGAGCCTTGTCGCGACCCACTTCAGAGATAATTTTGATGACTTCTCCCTCGCTACTAAGGACGACTATTCGGTGATTGCCAGAATCTGCAACGTAAAGATTCCCTGTATTGGAATCAACTGCTATGGATTGAGGTCGTCGAAATTCGTTGCGACCATCACCATGCGAACCAATCGAGTGAATGAATGTGCCACTTCTGTCGAAGATGCTAATTCGATCGTTCCCCCCGTATTCAGAAATGTAGACTTCGCCATTTCTTCCGAATGCAATATCAGTTGGATATAAAAACTGACCGTCATCGGTTCCATATTCTCCAAATGTCAATACTTTGTTGCCTTTGGAATCAAGAACAAGAACGCGGTGTTGGTGTGTGTCAGCAATCCAAATATTTCCATCAGTGTCAATTGAAACACCGGTTGGGTACCCCGTTCCTGATAATTCCAGAACCCATGATGATTGAAACTCTCCTGTGGGTAAGAACCGTTGAAGTCGACCGGTTTTATCAATGACAACAATGATTTCTTCGTTCGCATCGATTGCGCGGGGTGTCATAAAATGGCTATCTGAATATCCAGCGCTCCCTGCGACTGTGGCATTAGGAATTGGATTCAATTCTTCGGTTTGACATGCCACGAGTACGAATAGTAAAACGATTGCAAACCTCCGACCCACGAGTACGATACATATTCCACTCAATGCAGCAATCGAGACCATAACAAACAATGCAGAGGTTACAATTTGTGGACGTTGGTAATGCATTGCATTCAACAATGCGACTGATATTGGATGATTTGAAGACGGAGGTGCGAGTTGGGTAGTCAATGCAACCTCACCAAACGACATGGCAACAGAAATTGCTAGAGCGACACAAATTGCTTGAAGCAATCGAGGACTCGTAGCTTTACATAATGTAAAAATTGATTGTGGTGCATCAAGTTGATAGAGTGTCTTTGTTCTTGAGCAGTGAGCAATCCAACGACCTGCGAGTGAACCCACAAAACCTATGCGAGTGACTTGTGCGAATATAAGAATCAGAGGAGTTCGATCTACAACATCAAGATTTGCAAGGTGCCACGCATGCCCAACAACTGAAGCAATTAAACTCGCTGGAAGGAATGCGACGAAAATCCACAAAAAATCAAGCGCGTTTGCAATCGTTTTCATTTGTTTTCTTGATGATAAATGAAGAGCCATTGAAGAAATGACAATCAAACTAGTAATACCACCAACTGAGATTGCAATGATTGCACTCACAATGACGTCGCCCTTGTATTGAGCCCAAAGTTGTAAACCGTCACTTCCAATCGAGACAAATGCACTCAGGAAAAGTGGTCCACCTGTGAGTAAAACCCACACAATACCGATGGGCCATAGTGATTCATGTTTGCGAATTGTTTCGCGTTGTTGGTGCGTATCACAACGCAGTAACGCAACAGAAGCAACAACTGCAATGAGAACACCAGACATGCTCAACCATGGAGCACTCAAAATAGAACCGTTTGAAGCAAGAACCGCGCGGAGTTCGTTACCGATGGTTGCGACTTGAGCAAGATCAAAACACGTCGTATTCGTTGCTGTCATCGCTGCAACGATAATCATCGAAGCGATGAGCAATCCTTTTTCAGCACGCAAACGGTGTAAGATTCTTTTGAATAGAGGTGTTCCATCAACTCGGTGGAGTAACAAAAGTCCGTTGGTTGATCGGTTCGACATCGCTGCGATAAGCGCGGGTATTGGCCATGACCATCCAACAAGAGCGACAAATACACAGAATTTCATTGCTACCCCCAGCAATTCATGTTCTACAAAGTACTCATATAGCCAAGACCCAGATGGCCATGATTGCCACCACGCGTAATAAATGGCATATGCAGGAATTGCGAGTGACATCAATAAGCCAATCACAACACCTGTAAATGTGGAATGACGAAGTGTTGAAATTCTAAGCCCAACAAACCAACCAATACTTGTTGAACAGATTCCAACAGAAAGCGACCAAATTAATGTTCGAATCAAAATCCATTCCATCTCACGAGGTAGAACAGAATGTTGATTCGCTTCTGTAGTCGTAATAAAAAATAAAAGAGTCGGGAATAGGATGATTACAATTGCGATAACAAACGCAAGAAGTTGGAGGAATGCCCTGCTCTGTATCCTCACTGTGCAAATGCATCCATAACAACTGTAATTTGTTCTACATCCAATGCTGCCGCTTTGTTGAAATCAACTCGGAGTGGATCATCAACAGCGAGGGTCGGAAAGTGCTTTGCAACGGAAGGTTGAAGAGGAATATTCCGAGAGGGTGATGTTGCAAGCAACATTGCAACTTCCTCGCTCAATAGGAAGTCAACGAATGTTTTCGCGAGATTGTGGTTTTCACACCCATTCACAATACCCACTGTATTTGGTATGAGCAATGTTCCTCCCCCCACTCCTTCGTGATGCCTTGGCATAAACATAGCAATAGAGTGTCCTCGATTGATTGCCCCGTAAACATCGTCCGTATCTGTCATCGCAAAGAGAGCAAGACCGTCGATTACAGCTTGAACTGTTGCGGCATTTCCACCGAGCATTGGTTTATGTTTCATTGTTGCGAACAGCTTTTCACTTTTTTTCGGAAATTCCGCCATCACAGCAACATGCGTTCTTGTTGTTCCAAATCGAGGGTCTGCAATCACCGCATCGGAATAGTCCCACCAAAAACGAGGCAATTCCTCTTCGGAAATTTTTTGAGGATCATATGCAATCACGCGAGCACGTGGAGAAAAACCAAACCATCGCATTTGGCTGTCACGATATTGCGCTGGCCATTCCATTGTGCGTTTTGTCTCGCACGGCGACAACACGTTTTCTTGCGCAAGCTTTATTGTTCCTAGGATTTCAGACGACCAAAAAACATCTGCGATTGGTCTATTCTTTTCACGAATCAACCGTTGTACGAGCGTTGTGTTTTTCGATGATTCAGTATCACCAACCCAAGCAACGAAGATGCCTGTCTTCTCTGTAAATGCTGAAAATATTTCTCGTGCTATATGTTCATCTGCTGAAACATATACGGTGACACTATTGGGGTTTCCATTGTCACTGGCACATCCAAAAAGTAGAATTGCAGTAAATACACTACCCGCTACTTTCGGTGTCATCTTCATCAGATGGTTCCGTTAATTTTTCTAGTTGACCGAAATAATGTCGCAAAAGGTTATGATATCTTCGAGGCACTTCTTCATCAACAATCGCTTGTTCAGCATCGCGTTGTTGTGCGAGTACTGCTTCTCGTACCTCTGCAGTTGATTCTCCTGTTGTCAGCAATCCACCCTCAAACAATTGACGAGCAATAATCGTACCCTCAAGTGTTTGCACAGGCGACCGCTCTGCAACTGAAGCAGTTTCCGTTTCTGTTATGGGGTTCGACCCACCGCTTCCCAGTCCGTCACCGCCTGTTGCACCCCTGCCTTTACCAAGACCTTGGCACATACCCATTGCTGCATTTTGGCAAGCAATTTTTGCTAATTGTGCTTTCGTTTTGAACATTTGCATCGCTTTTAGCTTTTCCAACTCACTTGCCATACCTGCCCCACCCTTGCCACCAGCACATTGCTTACAGCTCTTCCCCATTTTTTTACACATCTGTGATGCTTGCTGCTGTGCTTTTAATAATTCAAGTAATTGTTTCTTCTGCTCTTCCGTTAAATCTTTTGCATTCTGTATTGCTTTCATCGCAGCATCGGGATTATTTGCAAGATTGCCATTCATCCCAGCTGCTGTAAGTGCAGAAGCAAGGGCACCATTTGCTTGTGAAAGTTTTTGAAGTTGTTCCGCAAGTTTTTCAAGTGATTTTGCGAGTTGTTGACGTTCTTCTTCACTTAATTCTGTTGATTCTATTTGTTGTTGCAACTTCTCAAATTCTTTTTTTGCTTGGTCGAAATTACCGTTCTTCATATCTGCAACGAGTGGTTGCATGCTTGAGTTCTGCGGCATCTTCAACGCTTGCATTCTGCGCAACATTTCTTCGTATGCTAACGCGTTCTCATCTTGCATTAACTCTTCTAAACGCTTCTGAACGTCCGTGATACTTTTCAGTGCTTCGCGGCGCAATGTTTCGGAATCGAGAGCATCATTCACATTTATTGCAGCCAGTTCAGCCAATTCATCTTCTAGTGCTTCACCGAGTATCTCTTCATTTTCCAGTTGCTCTAATACTGCTTCAATTGAGGATTCAATATTCTCATTTGATGCAATGAGTACCGAACTTGGATTTTTATTGTCATCATTCCACCACCCCCATTGCGGTGTCCAAAGAACGACACCTACAAGAATTGCGATAAAAGCAACAACCCCGAATTTTCTTGGAGTACCAATTGGAAAAAACTCTGCGAGCGTAGACATCACTTTTTTTGAATCCGCAATTGCAATGGCATCATCAACAACCGCAACACTGAATGGCTCGTCGCTCTTTTCAGCAGCAATTGCGGAAGAAATGCGATCATCCAATTGCATCCTCTGATCTACTTCTGATGCTACCTCAAGTGATGGTATTGCTGAACGAACCCAGAGTGAAATCCAAACCATTCCAACGAATACCCCTGAAAAAATCCACACCACATTCCATGGAACAAAATATGTAGTTCCAATGCGATCAACGATTGCAATCAGTAGGATGAAGCACACAAGCACAAGTAGAAACTGAGCACTTTTGGAGAGCGTCGAATTGAGTTGCATCCTCAATCGTGCTCGATTCACGATTTGATGTAAGTGTTCCATGGTCGCTTTGTTACGATTGAATTGTACGCGAGCAATTGAACGAAGAAGACTTAAGAACGCAGTAATTCAATAAGTCGTGCTTTAACCTCTTCCAGAGGCGAAAAAATTCGAGCTCCAGCAGCATGAACATGCCCCCCGCCCTTAAAATGCCCGGCGAGCGTGTTCACGTTAATTAATGTCTTCGAGTCTCCCAAAATACTTGGTTTGGACCGAAAACTCATTTTCGTTACGCTTGGATCAGAATCTGTCAACAACACCGCGGCTTGAATGTTCTCAAGCACCATCGGTGTATTGACAAGCCCAACA
>JYMV01016350.1_pt1 | contig 12355 bp, 12 predicted proteins | sample 338911 | NCBI WGS metagenome assembly JYMV01 (sample SAMN03354496, study PRJNA234377) | hydrothermal vent metagenome | biome: Deep sea; feature: Hydrothermal plumes at the Eastern Lau Spreading Center, Western Pacific Ocean; material: Seawater | place: Tonga | collected 2009 | depth 2000 m m | reverse complement strand
AACTGTGATTTCTTAATGACAGTGCAAGTGGAATTTTTTTCCACCAGCAAAATCCCCGCAGTGATGGCAGCTTAAAGAACGATTAAGTTAATCGCTCATAATGTTTTGTTAAAATTGCTTCGGTTTGCTCAGCCTGTTGGAAAAATGCATTGTGGCCGCCACCCGTCAACCATTCAATCTGCATGGTTTTATAATGCTCACTCATGATTTCCACAAGGGGTTTTGGGATCACCGTTTCATCTTCACCGTGGATCACCAAAATAGGAATCTCTTTCTGGCAAAGCTTTTCTCTTACGGTAAAGCCGGTCAGTGTCGATAGATTATTGTTACTGGCATGGGGCTGATTGTAACGACGATTAATAATCTCTAAAAATGCATCGTCCAGATGACGGTTTGCAAAGTAATCATAAAATTTCTGACGCTTATACAACACCGAGCCAGAATTCATATAGTCATCCAGATACAGGGCCATTCTCTGCGCTTGCTCGCGATTAAATACCTGCATTGCATCAAGAGGATTTTGATCCAGTGATCCGCACAGAATCAATGATCTGGCCTGAACTAAATCATTCGCTACAGCAGCAGCCTGAATCATTCCACCAAGAGAGTGGCCACCTAATATGGGTGATTGCAATGAATAATGTGCCAGTAGTTCGGCATTCAATTGGATTAAATCATTAAAATGGTAATACTCTGGCGCGGGTGCTGAACGGCCGTGGCCGGGCAGATCATAACAAAGAGTACTGTGATCGCGGTCTGCAAAAAACTTAATCAGCCCTTCGCCACAACTGCTGTTTTGTGTATTCCCATGAACAAACACAAATGTTGGCTTGTCCGGATCCGCTGGGCAATAGTCTATCGCCAAGTCGGTAATTGAAAACGGGAGAGGGTTGCCTGACATATTAACTCTGTCCTTGATTGATATTTTTTCTTGATAGATATGTAAAGTGATAGCTATTTTAAATAGTTACCTTGATACTTACCTTAACTTTTCCCTTCAGCATTATATCTAACAATAGTTTCAATAAAAATAATTTGTGCATGACTTATAGGAAAAATGAATGGTTAAAGAGCCTACTTTAGATTAAGCAGACTTGATGATAGCTAATAGGATAAGCAGATAACTCATATATGGCTTAAGAAAAAATCATTCGACTGGATTGATTCACTCTGACTCAATAGCTGTGATCTGTTTACTTAATAGAGCCTGCTCCACGCTTACCTTTTGATCAATTATCGCCTGTAAACTATCGTGCTGTTTAATGCCAGTATTTTCGAATAAACACCAGCGGTTTCTGCCTGCATTTTTTGCCCGATATAAAGCGAAGTCCGCCAGAGTTAATAAAGACGTCCATTTTGGCTCTTTTTCCGCTTCAGTAAAGAACGGATAAGCAACAGCGCCTATGGAGCAGCTGATGGAGTATTTTTTTCCCGCAATATAAAATGGCTTAGAATTAATAGCAGTTAGTATTCGGCTTATATAGTTTGATGTTTCCTGTTGATTGCTAACATTCCCAGCAATGACAAATTCTTCTCCACCCCATCTCGCTAACAAATCGGTTTCCCTGATAGAACTATTTAACCGTGCTGCAAACTCTATTAACACTCTGTCGCCAGCATCGTGACCGTATTGGTCGTTAAACGCTTTAAAATGATCGATATCCAGAATTATCAGCGCCAACCGTTGATCCGACTGACGATCGCGCGCTCTTAAAACTTTTGCCAGCTCACGCTCAATATGCTCATGAAAAAATAATCGATTACCTACATTGGTTAACGCATCTTTATAACTCATTTTCTGGTATTGCTCAGATAATTTATGCTTAACCCGTAATCGCAACCAGATAATAAAAATAATAAGAACAGCAATAACACTGGACATTTTTAACCATAAATTTCTATTCGAAATTTTTAGTTCTGCGCTTCTATTTTGTTCCGCCAGCAAAGCAATCTTATGCTCTCTTAATTTGGCGTTATTTTTTTCTTGCTCAACCGCCAGTATTTGAGCACGCTTTACATTGAACACCTGCCCCATAAGATCGACATACTGTTTAAGATAGCCGATACTTTTCTCATGATCTTGCTGTCTTTCAGTGGCCCATATTAAATCTTGCAAGGTCACGAGTGCTTTATCGTATTTTTTGTTATCCAGATAAAAACTAAGAGCATTCTGATAAATATCCAATGCTTTGTTATAATCACCTTTTTCTAATAACAAGTATGCTTCCAGTTCTTTAACTTGTTTTAAGTATCCTTGCTCACTTCTTTTCTCAATACTTTTATAAAGATCAGCCAAATAGCTTTCACCTAATGTTAAATTGCCATCATCAAGGTATAAGTACGTCAGCCAATAAAGAATATCGCTTTTAATTCGAGGGTACTGTTCTAGTCGGTCATCATTTTTTACGTCGAGTAAAATGGATTCAGCCTGATTGCGATAGCTATTTCTCTGTTCGTTATTGGACGAGATTATCTTTTTTGATATCAGATAACTTGCCTGATTCACCATACTTTGAAAATAACCATACACAGATTCCACTTCCAAATTAATCTCTATTGCTCGCTTATTATATTCAATGGCAGCATCCAGATCGCCAATCGCCGCATTAACTGTTGCGATATTGCCATAAACAACCGCTATTTTTTCTTTAACGCCTACACTTTCATAAATCTCTAGAGCTTTGGTAAATCGTTTAATTGCACTGGCGTAACTACCCATATCCTGCTCTGCCAATCCTATGAAGTTTATTACATCAGCAATATCGGTTATATGAATGCTAAGCTCGCTCTGATCCGTCTTTTCTGAAAGATCTTGTACATTGTATTCTTGCAACAGGGCTTCCCCACGTTGAATTAACGATAAAGAATCCAGTTGATAGAACAGTCGGGTTAGCTCTAACTTCTCAATATAAAATTTGGTTTTTGCATTGTTATGCTGTCGGTAAAAACTTTTATACACCGTCAGCCAGTTTTTATACTCATCAAATTGTTGAGCATAGAGTAGGTTTAAAGCTCTTAAATATAGTGCTTGTTCGGCAATATAAAGGTTATTATCAAGAATCGCTTTTGCGTAAATAAACTTAAGTGATTGCGCCAACTGATCAGGAGAGTTTTCATGTTCCTCAAGCGCTGTGTTCAGTTCTGAAGACAAATCTGCATTTGGCATCTGTTGGGCCAGAGAAGCGTTCGACAAAGAAACGATTAACCCTGCCAACACAATGACCCTAAGCTTTGCAAAAAAGTCCGCTACGATAATGAGGGGCTCCTCGTGGATTAATTCGTCTTAAATTGATTGAATAAAATCAATATTAAGTATGGCTTAAACTGGTTAATTTATAACCTTATCAGACCAATAATCTCAAATAGAGAACCTTATCGCAAGCAAATTGTACTTAACCCCTGATAAGAACAACAATGCTATTGTTCTTTAGCAGTAAGATTAGAGTATGCTTTTAACAGCAGTGCTATCCCCAATGCCGATAGAATATGTTTAATGCTGTGACCACTCAAATACACAAGCGCATCGTGAGTTTCCTTGTCGTAATATTCAAACACTTTGGATAGGGCGTAAAATGCAATCAATAAGCAGTAACCGGCTTTACCTGAGTATTCACTGTGAAAAAATATTAATATGACAGGTATGGTTAAAATAGGAAAAAACTGAACAACAATATAGTAGCGCAAATCGCCCACGCCATTGAGCTCGGTAACATACCAGTAAAGAACGGAAAAAATACCCAACACCAACAGTGGCAATAATAATATTCGCCCCAGTTTTTCTGACACAAACTCGGTAACAATTACAGAGTAAAGCGCCATAAACCCAATGGTCATGGGCAACCTGTCCCACACCAATGTTTGATTATTCGGACCCCAATGATAGTAAGCCGATCCTAAGCCGACCATAAAAATTCCGGCAAAGAAAATTAAATAACCTAATCGATTACTTTGTGCGATCCGGCGTTGTTTTGAATTATTTAACAGTAAGATTATTCCAATCGCACCGACCAGTACAAAAGGTATATTCGACAAAACATTCAGTGCATTAGGAATAGATAAATAGGTAATACTGTCTGAAAACAAGTGGTAATTCGGATCTTGTGCCAACTTACCCATTACTGCTAGAGCAATAATCGAGAGCAACAATAATAATCCTAATAATATCAGCCCGATCATTTGCTTGCGTCTTGCGAAGTCTTCGGTTGAAGTGTTTTGCTTATCAAGTTTGTTTGTATTGTTTAACACAATGACCACCTTCCTTAGCGTCTTTTAGAACAATTATTTCAGAGCTATCATTTCAGAACTATTATTTCTGAGCTGACGTTTCCGATTTATCATTTATGAGTATTCGCTTCAGTGTTTTCACTTCAGTTTTTTCACTACACAATTATCGCTATAGGCCCATCGCCTGTTTAACTAACTGATTTTTTAATACCGGACTGTTATTAATTGTACTAACACCCAAGTTTCTTGCTAGCACCATGGCTGGGTGTTGTTGTTGATAGACCCAGTTAAGTGCGGTCATGGCTTTTTGTGTCAGATGATTATCGGCTTTTCTTGCCCGTTCAAAAGGTCGTAAATTCAGCAGTAATCCTATGTCTTTATTATTGCGGTGTAATTGACTGATTTGCTCTGCCAGTTGCGCGGCATCGGCAAAGCCCAAATTAACACCCTGTCCTGCAAGCGGATGAATGGTGTGTGCAGCGTCACCAATTAACGCCACTCGTGGCTGCAAATATTGATGGCTGTGGCGAGCAACCAATGGAAAGGACTGGCATTGTGTAAGCAATCGAACTTTGCCTAAACGATAATCCAGCGCTGCGGCAATGCGTGATTGCAATTGCGCCTCAGGTAACGCCAAAAGTTCACTCGCCAATGACTGACTGGCCGACCAGACAATGGAACATTGTTTTGTATCTGGCAAAGGCAAGTAAGCTATAGGGCCACTGGTTAAAAAACGTTGCCATGCGGTGAATTGATGAGAATATTCCGTTTCAATATTAGCCACCAGTGCCAACTGTTGGTAATCCTGTTCACTGGTTTCAAAATTAAATGCGTCCCGCGTTTTCGACAAAGCACCATCAGCGCCAACCATCAATGAAGTTTCAATTCGATCACCCGTTTCAAGCTCGGCCAGAACCTTTGAATCGGTTCTTTCAAATGACGTCACTTTAGAAGCCATCACCGTAAGCCCGGAACGTTTGTTCGCCTGTTGCATTAACGCCGCTCTCAATAATTTATTTTCAACAATGCTGCCCAGATTTTCCGCTGCGATCTGCTGCGCGCTGAATTGCAATGAAGCGCTGCCATTGGCCTCCCACACATTCATATTCTGATAAGGCGTTATGCGCTGTTCGGGTATCGCTTGCCAAGCTTGAGTTTTTTCCAAAATCTGTTGAGACTTTTTTGAAATAGCACTGACACGGCAATCAAACTGGTTAGCCAAGTCGGTTAAGCAATCGTCTACCGACTTCGACGGAAAAGGATCAATCACCAACACTGAGACTGACTCGGGTAATAAGTTAGCCAGCGCCAATCCAACCATACCGCCACCGTTGATCATCACATCCACTTTATGCACCAAGGCAAGACTCCTTTTTATGATCCCGGTTAAGCGATGACAATTGGCTTTGAGTGATTAACGAATTTAAAACATCGGGCACCGGCATTTTATGAATATTACTTAGTGCTAATCCCCTTGCCAGCATTGGCATATCGTTTCGCAGTCCCATGGCTTTTTCGGCAAACCGGTGTTTTGCCGGCTTAATAATATCCAGCCATTTCAAACTTAAGTTTCGGGCCAGTACCAGCAAACGATTGCGATTGGCGAACAGGTGCGCCAGAGCATCGGTTATGGCCAGTGTTTCATCAATATCTTTCTGCCTTTGTTGCCAGAAATATTCCAGAAGAGTTTGATCAGCCAGGGGAAGATTATAATGCCGAGCCAGAGCAATGGTTTCTGCGAGCTGTGCCACATCACGTAAGCCCAAATTAAAACCTTGTCCGGCCACTGGATGCCCACTGTGCAAAGCGTTACCAATAAACACGGTATTGTGCCGATAACCGCGCTGTAATTTTTGCAGACTCAGAGGATAAATGATCCGCTTACCCACCTGCTCGATAATGCCCGCCCGATAACCAAAACGCTGTTGCAACGCCGCTTTAAAACATTCATCGTCCATGCTTTCCATCGACTGGCGTTGTTCGGCAGAAAAGGTCCAGACCACCGAATAGCGTTTTTTCGATAAAGGTAACAGTGCCAGAGGTCCTGTATCGGTAAAACGTTCAAACGCCCAACCGCTTAACGGCTGTGAGGTTTTTATATTGCAGATTGCCGCCATTTGTGGGTAATCGAACCGCTGCTTTGCAATGTTTAACCGTGTTGCCATTGGTGACTGAGCACCATCGGCAGCAATGATTAACGGGCTGGATAATTGAACCCTTTGTTGTTGCTGTTTTAACGTGATGATAGATAGCTTTGTATTTTGGCTGTGCTGTTTATGCTCCAGAGCAACCACTTCGGCGGGCGCAATAATGTCGATGCCTCGTTGCGTCAACTGCTGATGCAAAACCTGACCAAGCGCCCGGTTTTCTACCACATAGCCAAGCGCCTCTTGTTCATAGTCTTCTGCATGCAGCCGACACATCCCCATATGCCCTTTGTCTGACACATGAATATGCTCGATGGGTTCAGACACGCTCGACAGTTGCGACCAGATACCCAGTGTTTCGAATATTTTTTTTGATCCGTAGGACAGCGCGACACTGCGATCATCAAAACTGGGAGAAGGCGACTGCTGAAACGCTACCGCATCCACCATGGCAATGGACAGTGCCTGATCGCCTTGAAACTGGTCGTCTTGATGTGACTGAACAGTCGATAGCGCCAGAGCCATACTGGCACCAATCATGCCGCCACCAACAATGATCACATCGTAATGTGTTGTATCGGCTAAATGTGTTGGCTGTTCAATCTTGTTATCGGTCTGCACACTGTTTTCCTTATCCATACCCTACGATACTTTAACTTTAGAACTCTCTAACTCTGAGACTATTCAACGACTACAAGGCTCTTGATACATTCTGTACTCTCTGCAAATGATTGCGACTGACTTAGGCACCCATAGACATAAGGGTTTCAATTTCTTCAACGGTTTTTACCACTCCCGCACTCAGGACTTCATGCCCGTCTGCGGTGACCACAATATCGTCTTCGATTCGAATACCGGTACCGCGGTATTTTTTAGCAACCGTATCATCGTCTTTTGGAATATAGATGGCCGGCTCCACCGTCAACACCATTCCGGACTCCAGCATTCTGGGTTCACCATCAATGGTGTAATCGCCCACATCGTGAACATCAAGCCCAATCCAGTGACCGGTTTTATGCATATAATACTGTTTGTAGGCTTCCTGCTCGATAAGCGCTTGCTTGTCGCCTTCCAGTATACCAAGCCCAATCATACCTTCGGTTAATACATCCACCGCGGCTTCATGGGGCTGCATCCAGTGATTGCCCGGCTTTACGGTTTCAATGGCAGCAAGTTGTGCCTCCAGTACCAGGTTATACAGCTCTTTCTGTGCCGGGGTAAACTTGCCATTAATGGGGAAGGTTCGTGTGATATCCGAGGCATACCCCTGATACTCGGCGCCTGCATCAATTAACAACATTTCACCATTTTTTAATTTACTCTGATTTTCGGTGTAGTGCAGAATGCAGGCGTTATCACCACTGGCAACAATCGAAGAGTAGGCCGGAAAACGAGCGCCCTGACGGGTAAATTCGTAATGCAGTTCGGCTTCAATTTCCAGCTCGGTCATGCCCGGTTTACACACTTGCATGGCCCGTTTATGAGCATCCGCGGCAATCTCCGCGGATTGTTTCATTAACTTCTGTTCCGCCGCCGATTTAATCAGTCGCATATCATGCAACGCATGGCGCAAATCGATAAATTCACCGGGAGGCTGAGCGCCTTTTTTCACCTGCGATCGAATTTTATTCACCCAACTCATAATCTGATTATCGAGTCCGGTATTCTTGCCCATTTCATAATAAATACGATGGCGCCCTTCCATCATTCCGGGCAATATTTCATCGATATCATCAATTGGAAAAGCATCATCCGCGCCGTATTTTTCACAGGCGGCTTCAGGCCCAATACGCCGACCATGCCAGGTTTCCTGCTGGGGATCTTTATCATTACAAAACAACACAAACTCGCCATGTTCGCGACCGGGTATTAACGCCAGAACGGCGTTAGGTTCCGGAAAACCACACAGATAGTGAAAGTCACTGTCCTGACGAAACATAAAATGGGTATCGCGACTGCGAACCAGCTCCTGAGATGAGGCCACTATGGCGATGCTGCCTTGTTCCATTGTTTGCATTAAATTATGGCGGCGACGGGCAAATTCTTGCTTAGTGATCACAACTGACTCCCAACAGATTGAGGATTATAAAGTTAATGAATGGATTGTTTACTGGATTGCATTTGTTGCAACGCGGCCTGCAGTTGACCACGGGTTTCCAGATAAATCACTTGCGACGTAACTCTAACGTGTTCAATAACCGTATACAAAGCCTGTTCCATCTCTTCGGTTTCTTCAACAGCCAGATCCACCTGTGAAATCTCCATCAGATCCTCCAGCGCTTCGTCGAGCTCCTCACTGTTAAGCTTCTGATTCCCCAGTTGCATACCATAACCCAGCAAAAATCCCTGACTCCACTGACAAATACTGTTAAGTCGCTCTTCAATGGATGCTGTTTCGGGCGGCATGGACAAATCGAGCTCAAAAATATCCTTTTCAAGCTGTTCACCGAGAAATTGAATGTAGTCGTCCAGCTTTGACATAACAGGGGCAGGAAACAGCTTACCCTCGTTCAGGTGCTGCATCACAGGCGACTTCCAGCTTTTACCGTCGTTACCCAGACCACCGGCAAATAAACCACAGATCATGCCCTGAAACTCACTCGCCTGAGTTTCGCACTCATGTTCGGCCAATATGTCTTCCAAGTCGTCAAAAGTAAGTAATTGCTCACCAATCATAAATATTATTCGTCTCTTTTTGCCACTCTTCTGCGTTGAGATGCGATTATATCATTGACCCGAACTGCCCGTGGCTCTATATTTAAACCATTAGAAAAAACAACAGCTTGCTATGGAAAACTCAGAAATTTCTCAACTTGAAGGGCGCGTTGACCAGCTTTTAGAAAGGTTTCATCAAATTCAGCAGGAAAACCGCTCGCTGAAAGTGAAACAAGACGAGCTGATCGCCGACCGCGCACGCCTGCTTGAAAAGAACAAGCTGGCCACCGAAAAGATCGAGTCCATCGTTACTCGACTGAAAACCATGGAGTAGTCTGCCATGAGCCAAGACAAAAATTCCGTTACATTGCGCATACTTGAACGCGAGTATCAGTTTTCCAGCCCCATTGAACAACGCGATCAGCTGATGAACGCCGCGCGTTTTCTCGATGGCCGTATGAAAGAAATTCGCGACAGCGGCCGTGTCGTTGGTACCGAACGCATTGCGGTTATGGCCGCCCTCAATCTCGCATTTGAGTTATTAAACGATGATAAAAACACTTCATCGGCCGATAGCTCCCGCTTATCACAACTTAAATATCGTATTGAAGAAGTGTTGGCATCCGACAGCCAGTTAGAGTTAACATAGACACAGGCCTGTTGATTTAGGTTAACAGGACCGAGTGCTGCCTGGGGTGTTCGCAAGCGGAGAACGTCCTTGAGCCGATAATACTGTATCAGGGAGTCGGGCAGTTATTGGTGTTGTGCAAGTCCGGCATGTACCGGAAAGCCTGATCCAATACCAAGACACCCACCTAGAGCCATGGGTTCTAGGGCCAATACCTGCAACGGCATTCCGGGTAGCGCACTTTAAATTTCTCACCATAATTCAGTAATGAAGACTGTTCTCATTTATCATCTGGCGTTATTTAATTTAAACTCTGGTTTGAATGACTTTTATTAGTCTTATTCTAAATAGCAATACCGTTCCCTAATATTTGCAATACAATGTCTTTTTCGTCAATGACTTGAAACGCTACCTGATTGAAACGCTACCTGATTGAAAAGTTATGACAACCATTGATTCGCTGACTCTGCAGGCCAATAAAAAATCCCAGCTGCGCAATAAAATGCGTCAGGCTCGCCATCAACTGACTCAGCAAGTGCAGACTGATCGCGCCAACCAACTTTGCGACAATCTAAAACAATGGTCAGTCTTTCAATCCGCCGATCGGTTAGCGATGTATCTGGCTCAGGATGGCGAGTTATCACTGGATCCATTAATAAAATACTGCTGGCATCTGCAAAAACAAACCTTTCTACCGGTACTACGTCCATTACCTCCCAATCGATTGTGGTTTGCTCCCTACCACCGCAGCACCAAATTGCAGCCAAATCGGTACAATATCCCTGAACCCAACAATACGCCGCAACTGAACTGCCGTGCCAGCCAGTTAAACCTGGTGTTATTTCCTCTGGTCGCATTTGATAACCAAGGCGGTCGCCTGGGAATGGGCGGCGGATTTTACGATCGTACGTTTGAACATTTAATTCATAAAAACAAACGCCCACTATTTGTGGGTATTGCCCACCCCGAGCAACAGGTTAGTGAGCTGCCGACAGAACAATGGGACATTCCATTGGATGCGGTGGTAACTTCCGAGAAGATATTTGAATTTAATACGCCAGCGCGTTAACTCTGTGGAATAAATTGAGCCGCCACATTTATCAATTATTTAATTGACGAAAAAGTCAGCCTGACTTTTATTGCCGTTCAAATTCACATCAATACGCCACCAAATGACTTACCGTTTTCTTTACAGGCTACCCACTATCCATTACCATCGCTGACGATTTTTCAATGTTAGGTAGGGATACCGATGAAGCTCGAATACATTCACTCTTTTAGAGGCATTGCCATTGCGTTTATCGTGTTTGGACATGCACTCTATTTTCAATTCGATTGGTCAAACAATCAAACACAGTTTTATTTGCTTCAGGACATACTGAGTAATGGAACGGTATTATTTGTATTTATATCCGGGTATTTATTTCAGCACTTACACGGAAGACAAAGCCATTCACAATACTACAAGTCAAAATTCAAAAATCTGTTAATTCCTTACATTATATTATCGGCACCGGCTATCGCCTTTACGGTTTTGATTGCCCCCACTTACAGCGAGTTGGAAGTATTTCAATCGGGCAACTTGTTGGAACAAGTTTTGATGCACTATGCCCTGGGCGGTGCCCATGTCAATTACGCATTATGGTTTATGCCAATGATTTTGGTAATTGTATCTCTGGCTCCATTTCTCGCCTGGATACTACAAAAACCTTCTCATTATTGGGTATTGTTACCGATGTTTGCTCTGGCATGGTTTATCCATCGCAGTCCGGTACCGATTGTCGATGTCATGCGGCAGGTGTTTTATTTTATCCCGGTATTCATAACCGGCATGTTTATTTCACAATACAAAACACAAATTGAGCCCTGGTTTGAAAAATATTGGTGGGTATTGCTGACTCTAGTAACAGTATTAATAATGAGTCAGTTTTTATTCAGCCATTACCACGGCTCACTGGTGACGAAAACCGCCTACAGTAGTGAAAAAGGCTGGTTTGATTTTCAGTTATTACAAAAACTCTTTATGTGTTTTCTGGTTATTGGCTTACTGCGAAGATTTCCAAACCTGAATGGTCGACTGCTGGATACGCTCGCGCAATACAGCTTTACCATTTTTTTCTGTCACATTTATTTCTTCGTTGTAATCGAAATCATTATTGGTGATCAAAAGGTTCCTTCCAGTTTAGGGCTCTGGTTTGCTCGTGGTGCCATTGCGTTACTGGCGTGTTGCCTATTGGCAAGTATTGGTAAAAAGTTTTTTGGACGCTACAGCCGACAACTCATTGCCAGTTAATCAAAAGACTTGTGACTTAACCGTTAAAAGGAAATATAAAGTTGTTTGCAAATTAAACTATTGCTTGATTGAAATTAATCCGGTTGAGCAGACATAAAAAACCCCGCGACTGCGCGGGGTACATCTTTTTAATTACTGGTCTATATTGGCGACGTGAACATTTTTCTGCTTGGCATTTTTTTGATTATTATCATTTGAATGACCAACGCTGGAAACTGCAATGCCCAACCCCAAAATTGCCGCCAGAACTACCAGTATGTCTGGCTTTTTCTTCATGGTGCTCTCCAAACCCTTAACTTGGGTTTTTATTATTGATTTACTCGAGCTCCCTTACATTGTTGTTTATCCCTAGTCACTAAACCTGATGACTATTGGTTCTATAAAAGCTTAACGCTTTATAACACCTTG
>JYMV01049865.1_pt1 | contig 12359 bp, 6 predicted proteins | sample 338911 | NCBI WGS metagenome assembly JYMV01 (sample SAMN03354496, study PRJNA234377) | hydrothermal vent metagenome | biome: Deep sea; feature: Hydrothermal plumes at the Eastern Lau Spreading Center, Western Pacific Ocean; material: Seawater | place: Tonga | collected 2009 | depth 2000 m m | reverse complement strand
GAAATTGCATTGTTGCTCGAATCTTTGCCAGTTGAACGGCGTCTCGCGGTCTGGAATGAAGTCCCAAGGCATAAAAAGATAGATGTTTTGGTTGCCATGCGTGGTGACCCCAGGGAAGTGCTGATCGACGCTACTGAAAACGACGAGTGGCAGCAACTATTCACCGATATGGACGCGGAAATACTGCTGGAGTTGGCTGACTCCTTACCAGACCGACTGGTGGAAAGCGCACTGTCGGTAATGAACAAGCAACAGCGCAAGTACTTTCAGGATGCAAGCTTATTCGCTGATAACCAAATTGGTCACTGGTTGAGTCATGAAGTTTTAGTTTTACCCATCAGTGCAAAGGTGCGTGATGCCTTGCGCTTAATCAGGCGCAATGTACCTGATTTAACTGACTGTATTTTCCTGGTGAATCGGGCCGGGCACTTTACTGAAGCCGTGAGGCTTACCAGTGTCTTTGGGGCCCCTGAGCACCTGCCATTAGTGGAAATATCGGAAGAATATATCGACGTGGTTAAGGTAGATGATGACTGTGTTAATGCCTCCAGGTTAGTGCAGCGCGCTGGATTTATGGCTTTACCTGCAGTTGATAGTAACAATGTTCTGCAGGGACGAGTGGACATGATCACGGCCAGCGAATTGGTGAACGAAAATTACGAGCGCCAGGTGATGTCTTCTGCCGGTATGGACGAAGATGAAGATTTATTTGCGCCAGTGCGAAAAAGCGCTAAGAGTCGAGCAGTTTGGTTGGGTATCAACCTGATTACCGCATTTTTAGCCTCCTGGTTTATCGGACTGTTTGAAGCCACGCTGCAACAAGTGGTGGCTTTGGCGGTCTTGATGCCTGTTGTTGCGAGCATGGGTGGTATTGCTGGAAGCCAGACGTTAACCCTGATTGTACGAGGGTTGGCATTGGGCCAGGTTACTAAAGGCAACAGACATGCCTTGCTACAAAAAGAGCTTAGAGTCGGTGGGCTAAATGGCGTAATCTGGGCCATAGTTATTGGTATTGTCGCCTTTTTCTGGTTCTCAGATCCCTTGTTAGGTCTGGTGATAGCACTGGCAATACTGTTCAATATTATTGCTGCTGCACTGGCTGGCGTGTCATTGCCTATCATCCTGGATAAACTTAAAATTGATCCGGCATTATCAGGCTCCGTAATATTGACCACTGTCACCGATATTGTCGGCTTTGTAGCGTTCCTGGGATTAGGCACCTTATTTTTATTGTAACGCGTAAATTTAGCGATATTAGGATATATACGGCACTATGAGTTTCTATCTTGCCGGCAAGCGAATATTGTTTGCCTTAGTTGTTTTTGCATGCTGGCAGATACCCCCGGGCTTAGCCATAGAAGTGATAACAGAGCAGAAACTACCGAATGGTGTACTCAGCAATATAAATGCCCACCTCAGTGTGTTTCCTGCCCCTGAAAACTGCGTGCTGAGCAACCGCTACCGGAATAAAGTACTTTCTGCTGTTAAAACCGCTTTGCAAAGTAAAAGCTATTATCAGGCTGAGATTCAGAGCTTCCAGCCTGCATCTGAGTCGGATTGTCAGCGTTGGCATTTAAGCCTTGAACTAGGTGCTCCGTTAAAGGTTCGGGATATTGAACTCAATACTGAACAGGTGCTGCGCGAGGCAACGGGAATTGGGGATGTTTTGACACGTTTTCCGTTTAAATCCGGCGAACGATTTGATCACAAAAAGTATGAACAATGGAAATCTGAAGTTACCAGTATAGCTTTGTTAAAAGGTTATTTTGACTTTCGATTTGAGCAGCACAAAGTCACTATCGATGCTAATCAGGTGGACGCCGATATTCACTTGCAAATGACCATGGGAACCCGCTATCGCTTTGGTGCGTTACAAACAATTTCTAATTCTGATGACGCAGCTTTAATTGCAGAACTCAACCCCATTGCGGAAGGTGAGTTTTATGATGCAACTAAGCTAAATCAGTTCACTCAGCAGCTAAAGCGATCCGGTTATTTCGAGAGTGTTTTTGTTCGACCTTTAGTGCCTCAGGCCGAAGATTACCAGGTGCCATTAGAAGTAGTTTATCAGTTCAAACCATTGCATGAATTTAATGTGGGAGGGGGAATTTCCTCCGATACCGGTCCTCGAATGCGCTTTAGCTGGCAGCGTTCCCGCTTGAATTCCGCCGGGCACAGCATTCAGACCGAACTGTTTGCTTCAATGATCGAGCAATCTTTGGAAGCCAATTATCGCATCCCGTTGCGGGACCCTGCCAGGAATTTTGTCAGCCTGCAATTGGGGTTAAAACATACCAATGATAATGATACCGATAGCAATATCTTGTCTGTTGCGGCGAAGCGTCATTGGCTGGAGCCTGATTCAGGATGGCAACGAGTGGCGCAATTACGCTATGACCGGGAGACCTTCCGTCAGGCTGAAGCCGATGAAATTACTACCGCCTTGTTGTTGCCAGGTTATACATGGAGCCGTTTTCGGAGCAAAGGGGAATTAGACCCCTGGTGGGGAGATAAGCAAATTTTATCTGTTGAAGGGGCTAGTAAGGAGTTAGCCAGTGATTTGGATTTATTGCGGGTTGTGGCGCAAACCCGCTGGTTGAGAACTTTTGAGCAGCATAGGTTGTTTTGGAGGCTGGAGTTAGGTGCCTTGTCCACCAATAATTTTGACGAAGTACCTTCTTCGCTGCGTTTCTTTGCTGGCGGTGATCAAAGTGTTCGAGGATTTGGCTATGAATCCTTGTCTCCTGTCGATGTTGAAGGTCAATTGTTAGGCGGTAAATATCTGTATACATCTACCCTGGAATATACCTATGACATCCTGCCAGAATGGCGGCTGGCCTTATTTGCTGATGCGGGTAATGCTGGCATGTCCTGGTTTGATGATGTGGCCACCGGTTTTGGTGCCGGGGTACATTGGGTAACGCCCGTTGGGCCATTAAGAGTCTATATTGCGCGTGGTAACAACGAGCTGGAATCCACCTGGCGAGTGCATTTTTCTTTGGGGCCTTCGCTGTGACCATTTGGCAAAAACTACTTCAGCACAGTTATCTTGTCGCGCGTATTGCACTTGTTTTCAGTGTTCTGCTCGTTGCTGCCCTTGGGTTTCTGAGTTACACCACTGCTGGTGCTAATTTAGTTCTGCAAACTGCAATAAAACAGGTTCCTCAGCTCAAAATAAATGAGATCCACGGCAGTTTGCTGGGGACTCTGGAACTATCCGGTGTCGCATGGGATGCGCCAGATAGCAGTGTCAGAATTGAACAATTAGAGTTGAACCTGCAACCAGGTTGTTTGTTTCGCATCGAAGTCTGTATCGATAGTTTGCAATTGCAGGATGTCGAATTATCTATGGCTTCATCGGAGCCCAATGCCAATGACTCAACGCCTTCGGAACTTCTGCAATTACCTTTGCCGGTATCTATCAAGCGGTTTAGCTTAGAGAGTTTTTCGTTATCTCACGATGGTGTTAAAAGTCTGGCAATCCATCGCGTTGATTCAGGGGGGCGTTTTTATGAGTCACTGCTTGTACGTCGATTAAACGTGGAGGGTGTTCAACTCTATCTTCCTGAATCTGAGCCACAGCCTACATTAAGTCTGCAAGAACAGTTGCAGCAACTCTCTGCCATTCAGTATATGCCAATAGACTTGCCGGCTTTGTCTATCCCTCTGCAGGCCTCGCTACCCAAGATATCCTTGCGAGAAATTCAGGTTTACAGCGGTGAAAAGATTCAGTATCAACTAGCTTCGTTTACTGCTCAGGTGGCTATCACACCCGATAATTTGGCTTTAAAAGACATCCATTTGCAAGCTGGTCAGTTAGCGTTATCGGGATGGTTGGAAACCGATAGCTATTGGCAGATACAAAGCAATCTTGTCTTGACGGATCCGGCAGGAAAACTGACGGTTTCAGCGAATGGCAAACCTGAGCGCTTAACCTTGAAGCTGATTGGGCAGGGCAGGTTTTCAGGTATTGTACTGAATGGTGAGGCAGAACTTGTCGCGTCTGTGCTGAGCAGAGATTTACCTTTGCATCTGCAGGCACATTTTTCTCAAATTAACTTGCCGGAAAATATCCTCTTGCAAGATACCAGTCTGGTATTGAAGGGAGACTTACAACAGTTTCAGCTGACGGCCAACAGCACGTTGCAACATGATTTGGTTGCCCAAACCGCCGTGGCTCTGGATTTATCTGGCAACCTGAAAGATATCGCTCTCAATCAGTTTAGACTGCAATCCAGCCAGGGAGAAATTGAGGTTAAGGGAGGTTTGCATTTCGATAGCGTGCCACAGCTTGATATTTCACTGGCAGCAAAAAATATTGATACAAGTTCAATAGTTAGTGGCCTGGACACTGAGTTGGACCTCCAAAGTGAACTATCACTAAGTGTTGTGGGCGAGCAGTTTAGGGTGCAGGGCAAGAAGTTGCAGGTGAGTGCACCCTGGCAGGGAAGTGTTGCCACTCTGACCGGAAAATATGGCTATTCTGTGGAGGGTTTATTGGCGCTTAATGATTTGGTGTTTACCCTGGGAGACAACCGAATTACCGGACATGTCGAAAAGCACCCGGACGACCATCTAGCGTTGTTTAGCCAGTTGCAGTTAAATCAGCTTAATCAACTCCACCCTGAAACAGCAGGCAGTATTAATGCAGAGGTTCAGGTTGAAGGTCCTATGTTAAGGCCACAATTGTCACTTTCTGGAACTGGCCAGCAACTGCGTTACCAGAGTTTTACGCTAGAAAGCTTCGCTTCTGAAATGGAGCTGGCCTGGACGCCACAAAGCCCGTTTAAAATTGAGTTTCGCGGAGAACAGTTAAAACTAGATGACAACTTAACCTTGGATCTACAGCTGAATTCAAATGGTATTGCGGCGGATCACATAATTGTTTTTGGTTTGTACTCAGATTGGCTACAGGTGGAATCAAAAATGGCTGGGGCCTTGTCCGAAGAACGTTGGTCGGGCGAGTTCAGAGCCAGTGAGGTCAGCAGAAATAACATCACTTTTGCACTTCAAAGTACGCCGAAATTGCTACTTGACTGGCAAAAGCAAATCTACACTCTTTCTCCTGCGTGCTGGCAACATCAACAGGCCGCTGCGGTTTGTTTTGAGCAGTTGCAGTGGTCAGATAATATTGCCAGGGTGAGCATAGAAGGAAAAGCCTTACCACTCATCAAATGGCTGGAAGGCAATCATCGATTAGTACGTAAATTAAAAAGCGATACCTTGCTTGATTTTAGTTTCGCGACACAGTGGGCAGGTGGACAATTTAACGCGCTTAACTATCAGGCAAACTTTACTCCGGCTCAATGGCAACTGTTCGATGAAGAGCAATTGTTCTTTATCAAAAGTTTGCAGCTAAATGCCCAGTTGAAAGGAAAACAAATACTGGCAGAGTCTACTTTGCTAAGCGATGAATTAGGCACCTTTGTATTTAAAGGGCAACTGCCAGTGGCTCCCGATTTTTCCAGTGTAAGCGTTGAAGAAGCCCGTCTCAGCACCAAAATTGAACAGCTAAAAATCGCGCCATTTGGCTATTTAGTGCCTCAGGTAGAGCAATTGCAAGGCACAATTAACGCTGATATTAGCGCAAAGCTGAACAACGACTTTATCTCCTTCTCTGGTAACGCGGACTTAACTGACGGGCAGGTGATAAGCAGGGAACTAGGGATCAACATCCATGATCTGTCGCAAACTTTGTTGTTTGATGGGCAAACCGTTTCTTCAACGGGACAGTTTAAAATGGGAAGCGGCGTGGGAACTCTGCAAGCTGATGTTGGTTGGCAGGAGGACTGGAGCGTTGACATGCAACTCAAAGGTGAAGCTTTGGAGTACGATGATAACTTGATGGTCAATCTCAAGGTGTCACCTGATATTGCACTCTCGTTGTCCGAGTCCCTTGTAAAACTCTCAGGTGTTGTAAATGTTCCTGAGGCCAGTGTTAAAATTAAGTCGCTTCCGGAGAGCGCCCAAAAGCCTTCCTCTGATATTGTTTTTTCCGATAATCCCAATGGTAACGGGAATACAGGGCCTAAATTAGAAATGGATTTGGCTTTGTACGTGGACCCGACAAAGCAAAAAAAGGTTAATCTGGAAGCCTTTGGACTGACTACAGCCCTCACCGGAAATTTGCAGCTCAATGGTGGGACTACATTAACCGCTAACGGTGAAGTTTCGCTATTAGATGGTACCTATAAAGCTTATGGTCAAAATCTGGTGATACGTCAGGGAGACTTGCTATTTAACGGGCCATTGGAGTATCCCAGTTTATCATTAGATGCCATTCGTGATCCGCAACTGACCTCTGATAGTGTGATTGCGGGCCTGAGAGTTGAAGGGGCAGTCAGGCAACCTACGGTGACGGTATTCTCAACTCCTGACATGTCGCAAGCTCAGGCGCTGTCTTATTTATTGTCGGGTAAGGCTTTGGGTACCAAAAGTGACGCTTCCCAGGAGTCGGTTTTCGCCAATATATTGTTGAGTTATGGCCTTAATAAGTCTGAAGGAACCGTGTCCAAATTGGGAAAAAGCTTTGGTGTTGAAGATTTAAGCCTGGCGATGGAAGGTCAGGGCGATGCTTCTAAAGTTGCCGTAAGTGGTCGCTTATGGGGTTGGCGTGTTTGATGCCGTATCCGAAGTATCCTTGCGTTATCAGTTGTTACCGCAATTGTATCTGGAAGCGGTAAGTGGCTTATCCAATGCTTTCGATATTTTTTATGAGTTTAACTATGATCCAAAACCTGAAAAGGAAATAAAACAAGATGAAGAGTAACCTTTTTAGCAATGTCTCAGGATATAAAGAGAGTGACTAAACCATTGTCTGAACTGAGTGGAAATACCGCTTTAACCCATATGAAAGGACAGATACATGGCGCTGTCTATCAGGCAGTTATGCTGATTATTGCTGTGGCTATTGGCCTTCTTGGTATTTGGTTGAGCCAGATCCAATGGTTGGGTTACGAGTGGTTTTCACGCGCAGGAAGTTTGATTGTTGTATTAGGTGTGACCTCAGGTTTTGGCGGAATTTTTCAGGAACAGCTTCTGCGTAGTCGGCTGTTGGTTCAGGAACGTATAGCGTTGGCAAAAGCCCGCAGAAAACTGAGACTCATGCAAGCTCCACCAGAATTTGCAGAGGAAGAAATCAACCGGATAATAAAAGAATACGATGACCTTGAAGTAAGTCTGCAAACCTCCATTAAGGTGCAGGCGGGTACATTGGAATTTTTTCTGTTGGTGGCAGGAACCCTGATTTGGGGATTTGGAGATATTGCCGTAGCAATGGTGCTTTAACTGCCATTGCCATAGCTACGAGTATTGGGCCTTATTAAAAGTCTTAGTTTTTGGAGTATAAAATGAAGTTGAAATCTAAATGGACACTTTTGTTGGCCATAATTTTTAGCACAGTGCTGATAAGCAGCAAGGTGGTTGCACAGCAAGAGCCACTTAACCCCACGGTATTTATTGAAAAGGTGGCCAACGATACCTTTCAGCAAATAACTCAATTGAGAAAGGCTGGCGAGATTGAGCCAAAAGGGTTAGAAAAAATCATTGAAGGCTACTTGTTGCCTCATGTTGATCACGTGTATACAGGCTTGCTGGTATTGGGTAGCAGCGCCAATTCTTCTGAGAAAAGCGATATTCAGGCTTATCTTGATATTTTTAAGCTGTACCTTAGTAGCACCTATGCCGCTTCTTTGAATTATTACAATGAGCAGCAGGTATTGTTCGAGCCCATCCGTGACTATAAAAACAAGGATAAAGTAAGCATTAATGCCAGAGTTAAAGAAAACGGTAAACCAGATGTTCAAATGCAGTTTAAATTGCGATTGAATAAAGAAGGACAGTGGAAAGCTTATGATCTTGTGGTGGAAGGTATCAGTCTGGTGCAAAGTAAGCGCTCAGAGTTTGCTCCCATCATCAGACAAAAGGGATTACCCGGCCTGACTCAACTATTAAAACAAAAAGTTGAAGGTTAAATAAAGAGGGATGATTGATTGTAACTGTCGACTCGATTCGACAGTTACGCTTTCAATGGCGATTGGATAAAAAGTTGAAACTGTTAATTCGTTTTTTCACGTTTGAATATCACAGTATAACTCACCAACAGCCAGTCATAACTGAAAGATACTAACTCCCAACCTTGGGCTCCCTTTTCATCACAGGTTTTTTGTAACTCTCTGATTTTTGACGTTCTTGATTTAAATAAACCCTTTACGGTACTGACTTGGTATTCAATTGTTGGCAACTTATACTGTCCAAATTTTAGCTCTTATTGAGAGCATTATACCTAAACATTCAAAGCTTGAAATATCGGAGTCTATCAAGCAACGCTGGATTAATGCCTTTGACCCAGAAGTGCTTCAATTGTTACTTACTTTTGATTTAAGCAACGTCAATAAGGAGAGTTTGTTGTTTTTGTTTCATCAATCCAATATTAATTAAAAGTCATCACTCTATTTCTGGCTCGGTGAGTTGTGCTAAAAACTCAGTATCGAAACGATTGAGTTTGTTAAACTGAATCATGTCGTCCAGCTCGTCCATGTAATGGGTTCCGCGTTCAGAATAGCGCTCCAGTCCCGGTAATAATGCTCTTCCTCTTATTAACTCTTCGTTTTCTCTTATGCCTTCACGGATTTTTCTGAGTTTAAAATAGGCATCATGTCGGTTGAGATTTAACAGGTAGCGACTAACAGACTCTCTGGCATCATCGAAGGCTGCGACTTCGTGATTGCTGCCCGGTGTCCTGTTTTTTGGCACTAACCCACAGCCTTCGGCGAAACACCACTGTCCGAAATAATTGTTGCCTTCTGTGGCGAATCGCGATGTGCCCCAGGCACTTTCATTTGCCGCTTGGGCCAGAGCTAATGACGGCGGAACATAATCAACCCGTCTGAGAAGTGTTTGCCAGTGTTCATCATTATCTATGTCAAAATCATCGAGGTAATACTTTTCAGCCAGTTCCTGAATATCTTTCACATCACTGCTGGAATAGCTTTGTTCATCGCGGTAACTCAATAATTGCTCCCGGGTCTTAAGAATCTCCCGGTTTTCTTCATTGATGATAGGCAGAAAATAATCGAAAAAGGCTTTTTTACGTTCCGGGCCGGCTGCATATTCTTTAAATTGCGGGGCCGGTGGCGTTGCGGGTTGTTTCAGAGTTAACCAGGCAATCAGGAAAACGATTGCTGCGAGTATAATTAGCGCAAGAGGCTTTATTGCTTTAATCATCACTGCTCCTTTTAGTACTTGCCATTACTGTATACTGGCAAAATAGCGGTCAGATCAATTCAATCTCATAAATCGTGAAATATTAGCTGATTCTTACCTGCTTTTTGTGCTTTTCTGAGCGCCTGATCGGCTTGTTCATACAAGAGTTCTGGTGGTGTATCTTTTTCAGGGATCAGTGAGGAGGCTCCGATGGATACAGTCACGTAATCTGCTACAGAAGAAGAAGGATGAGCCAGTCTGGCTTGCTTCAGGCTGGAAAAAATCTTGTCAGATATCTCTCTCAATCTGTTTTCATCGGCATCTTTAATCAACATTGCGAACTCTTCACCACCCAAACGAGCGACCAGGTCACGGCTACTGCTTCTACAATTTTGAAAAATCTGTCCCAGCATCACCAGACAGTTATCTCCCACACCATAACCTTTAGTTTGGTTGTAATTACTGAAGTCATCAATATCAATCAACAGAAGACCCAGACGATGCCTGAACTGCATATACTTTTTCCATGTAGATTCCAGGTCATGGTTGAACTGCCGTTGATTAGCAATATTGGTTAGCGGGTCGGTAATCGCCATTTGTTGCAAAGCCCGGGTTTTTTTAACCAAATCCAAATGGGTTTTTACTTTGGCTGCTAAAACTTTTCCCAATATAGGTTTGCTGATGAAATCAACAGCCCCGGCTTCAAATGCTCTGATCTGTTCTTCAGCTGACTGACTACCTGATACAAACAGCACCGGAATATCTCTGGTACGAGGGTTGTCTTTGAGTTGTTGACAGACGGTAAAACCGTCCATCTCTGGCATGTTAATGTCCAACAAAATTAAATCGGAAGGCGTGTCAGAAGCAGCAATCATTAGCCCTTCTCGGGGAGCCATGGCTACCTGTAGTTCATACCTGTCTTCTAACACTCTGGCAATGGCTGAAACCGTTGCTGGATCATCGTCAATTATTAATACTCTGGCTTCAAGTAATCGCATCTGCTAAGTTTTTTATGCTTTAATTACTAAATTCTAGAAGAGTTAATCACAGCTTGCCAGAGGTAGCTACATGATTTTAAAGGCATCACAATGAATAGTGCATTAGAAAATATTTTTCGTACCGACTTTATGCCCCACGGTCATTGTTATTTGTGGAAACCAGAAATACTGTGGCTGAATGTGGTTTCTGACGTGTTAATTGCGTTGGCGTATTTCTCTATTCCCGGTGCCCTTTATTACTTTGTATTAAAGCGCAATGACCTTGAATTTCGTGGTGTTTTTGTTCTTTTCTCCCTGTTTATTGCCCTCTGTGGCGTAACCCACCTGATCAGTATTTTCGTAATTTGGAATGGCGCTTATGGAATTCATGGTTTATCAAAACTGGTTACCGCAATTGTATCCTGTCTGACAGCGGTGACTGTGTATAAAAGTTTGCCGGTGGCATTGCGTATCCCTACTCAATCCCAGATGCATGAAGCTTATCAACAGGCCCATGAAGAAAAGTTAAAAAATGTCGAACTACGCTTTCAGCAACAACAAGACGACATTTTAAAAGAGTCAGCCAATGCCGCCAATTTTGGTGTCATGGTGATCACAGAGGACGGTGTGGTCTCACTGGCTAATGAATCGGTGTCGCGTATTTTAGGCGCTGATACTGCGCAGATTGAAGGGAGCCGATTACAACGTTTCTTAAAATATGATATGGATTTCGACGCCATCAAAAATCAACTATTTGATGGCGAAAAGCGGCGGGTGGTTATTGAAGCCAGTACAAAAGTCGCTGATTCCGATAAGTCGCCTGTTCCGGTTGAAGTATCTTTTACCCTGAATAAAAACGCAGAAGAAAAAGCGATATTTGTTTCTGTGCAGGATATATCGTTGCGTAAAGAAGCGGAAAAAATTCTGCAAGAAAAACAGGAGTTTATGGCCAGAGTTATCGATGCTTCCTTGACCGGAAAATACATAATCAATGTCGCTGATTCATCTTTTGAATTTGTTAACGGCAGTTTTTGCCAGTTGACCGGGTATGAGTCTGAATCCTTGAGTGGTAACAAAGAAAAACACCTGCTGGATTTGTGTTCCGCTGAGGACCGGGAGCGTATTGAGGCGCACTTAAATAAAATATGCGAGGCAGACAGTGACATTTCTGATGAGTTTGAATTTTGTCTGATCGATAAAGACGGCAAGCAAATCAATGTGTTGTCAAAGAATACCGTGTTTGAGCGCAACCAGGATGGTCAAGTTATCCAAATTATAGGCAGTGTGTTGGACATCACAGAAATGAAGCGATATCAGGAGAGATTGTTAGCATTAAAAGAAGAAGCCGAAAGAGCAAACGATGCTAAAAGTGAGTTCCTGGCAAATATGAGCCATGAAATCCGCACTCCCATGAACGCCATCATGGGACTTTCACAACTGCTGGCGGAACGAGCGTTACCAGTCAAAGACCTGGAATATGTGAAAAAAATCAAAAGTTCTACCTATTCCTTGTTAAACATATTGAATGACATTTTAGATTATTCAAAAATGGAAGCCGGCAAATTGGAAGTGATCCATGAGCCATTCCACCTGACCCAAATCATCGAAGATGTCACGGGGTTATTTTCGGTTACCGCAGAGCAAAAAGATGTCGAACTCATCGTTGATTTTCCTTACACCCATGACCCTGTGTTTATGGGCGATAGCATGCGGCTGTCCCAAATTTTAAGTAACCTGGTGGGCAATGCCGTTAAGTTTACTGAGCGTGGGCATGTCAAACTCAGCATTGATATTACCGAGCTTTCAGATACGCCAGAAAAGGCAAAAATCAGGTTTGAAGTGAAAGATACCGGTATAGGTATCGAGGAAAATGCGGTAAGGGAGCTATTTCAGTCTTTCACCCAGGCTGACAGCTCAATTAATCGAAAGTTTGGTGGCACAGGATTAGGACTATCTATTTGCAATGGAATACTGCAATTGATGGGCAGTTCATTGTCAGTGCAAAGTGAGGCCGGGGTGGGCAGCAGCTTTAGTTTTGAGCTGACTCTTGAGGTAGTTAAAAAGGTGAATATGCCGGTATTCTCCGCACATTACAAAACCCTGATAGTCGACGATAACAGTGAAAATCGGTTGGCACTATCCAGAGTTCTGGACAGCTGGCAATTCGAAAATGATGAA
>JYMV01032908.1_pt1 | contig 12360 bp, 2 predicted proteins | sample 338911 | NCBI WGS metagenome assembly JYMV01 (sample SAMN03354496, study PRJNA234377) | hydrothermal vent metagenome | biome: Deep sea; feature: Hydrothermal plumes at the Eastern Lau Spreading Center, Western Pacific Ocean; material: Seawater | place: Tonga | collected 2009 | depth 2000 m m | reverse complement strand
ACCAACAATGAATAATTCTGGAAGAAAATCTATAGTTTGACATTTTGTTTGGATATGAGTGAGTGGGTGATTGTTGTTTAACACCAAGTGAACAATTTATCAGCTATATCCTAACGACAGCAAGTTACATTTCACTGAGTTAATGATGTTCTAGACCAACACGCTTATCTGGATGTTCATTATGCAAGCTAACTGAAACAACAGTCCGCGGAAAGACATATAACTGGACTCTAGCACGTTATATTTTGATTCCTAGCCAACCAATCTTTGCTCTTACTCCTTAATGATGCATGCTTAATGGGGAAGAAACAAATGCCAATTGTATAGTGTTTTGTTTTGGTTGACTGAACCGGTGCTCGAAACAACGATCTACCGCGTTCGATATGAGCACGCTAACAAGTACACCACCGATACAGTTAGTTGGATATGAACTTTTGCATAGGATGTTTTTATATTTACTCCATAAGTGGCGGAATAAATTGTTGATTTACTATTAAGCGTTGCATGAGCCAATATTCCAGCTAGATTAATGACGGGAACTCCCAATCGTTAACAAACAATAAAATATGTAGTTAAAAGAAAATGAAAGCATTTAAAGTTGGTATTTGAACGGAGTTTTTGTTTGTCACGTGTATATATGTGAATTTAATACCGGGTAGATACATTGTGAAAATCGTTTTATGTGGAAGCCGTAGTCGAAATTACAACACGGAACTCAGAACGTAAATACACATGGTAGGACAACACAAAAAACTAAAAAGTATGAGCAACACGGACTCACAAAAAAAAAAGAAAAAGAAAAAAAAAGAAAAAAAGTAAGTAAAAATAAAAACCGAAGCTGAATCCATGTGCTCGTGAGGGGTAAGCAGTTTCTGCTTCTTATAAGACACCTATCGTGTTACTCATATATTACTGTGCATGATCTGGTCCATGAGGTCAATTATTTAATACCTATCACGATATGAGTGAGTGAGTGAGTGATTGTTGTTTAACGCCAACTCAGCAATTTGTCAACAATATCATGGCGAGAACAAGTTAATTTTCAATGAGATGGTGATGAGGTCCGCTTTATTCTAGACCAACACGCTGGGTTGGATTTTTATAGTGCTAGCTCACTGAAACAACAGTCCACGGATAGACATGTCGCTCCACTCGGACATATTATTCTGATTCCGAGCCAACCAGCATTTGCCCTTATTCCTTTTTTTTAACAACTACCAATTTTATAATCTTTGGTTTGACGCGAACGGGGCTCGAACTCACGATCTACCGCACTCGAGGTGAGCACGTCCTATCACAATATGTGCATATACATATTTACATATAACTGAATAAAATCACTAACAAGGTACTGTTTAAATTAAATATTTCCCTGTTTATTACATAAAACATATACATATTTATGTATTATATACTTTAAAGAAATTAAAAATTAAAGAAATACTTTACCATCGCTACAATACAGGGAAGATATTCGTTCCAATGAACCATTTTGCATTGAAGAATAAAGTAAGGAAACATTATTTTAAAGGAAAATCTACTAAATTTCCCCAAAAATGTACAAATTTTGTAAAAAAAATTACCCCAATGACAATAAACAGGGAAATATTTAATTTAAACAGTACTTTGTTAGTGATTCTATTCAGTTATTAATAATTGATTTAAAAAATATAAAAAAAACCGTAGATATGACCTTCATCAGGTACGCTAAAAATCGAAAGATTGGAAAGTGCTTGAGAACAATAAAACTAAAGGGCCTAAACAGGATAGCCAACATGGTCTAAGGTCACCCATGTAATTACATATTTAAGAACTGTAAATTTCAATAATAAATATATCTAATAAACCATGTCAGTGCCGAAACACTGACTTCTGGGCGGATGATATTCTCGGGGACTAATGGTCCACCATCACAGGTATCGCCCCATGTGATAGTAATGAAAAAGTAGATGTTAAATTTAGTGCGCACGACGCGTTTCTGGTTATAATCGGTAGATTTTTTGATATATTAACCGAATTCGTTGATTGAGAAGAACGCATAGAGCATGCCCCTACGAAAAGCTTGACGATGCCAAATTTAAAGGGGTAATCAGAAACCGTAAAGCGACAGACAACACAATGGCCAAATAGAAAAAGTACAAAAGGAGAAATAATGATCAAAACAGATATCTAAATATTGAGCAACACGAAATCCACAAATACAAATCCTTATATGCACTGAGGGTAAGCCGTTTCTGTTCCACTAGTGGCACCCGTCGTATTACTCTTGCTTCAAACGCGATGAAAAGCCATGAATGAGGAACACATTGTGCATGTAATTTGGAAATTATGTGTATGAAAAGCAGCTGTCGTTTTGCTCTTGTTTCAAACGCGATGAACAACCACGAATGAGGATTGAATGTGATATGTACATGAACTGCACTCTTCATACTGAAGACGGTGCAACAATATTTAATTCAGTTTTAGAAGTATGGTTACCATACTCATACTGAACGCTGTACAATGATGTTTTGCTTTTAATTTTTTCAGAAGATGAACCGCGTCGTGTTGATGTTTTCTAGTTGAACCAGCTTTGATAGGTGATTTAAACGGAAATGAACTTTTCTACAGGATGTTGCTATATTTATTCATTAAGTGCCGGTTTTAATAGGTGATGTATTGCTCAACAATATTCCGTACTTTACCATTACTACAACACATGGAAGTTTTTCGCTCTAATGAAGAATTTTGTATTGAAAAATGAAGTAAAGAAATGAAATTTTAAAGGAAAATCTAAACATCGATATTATAATGTATATGTCGTTCAATATTAATCCTTATTTTTACAACTTAATCCTCGAGAGTATAATTGTCCGAAGTTAATCCTTTTATGACAACTTAATCTCGGTCGATTCATTCAAAATAATTCATATTGTAATAATTTGATATTATAATATCGATGTTTAGCTTGATGAAAATTAAATCACATTCTAACATTTGTAGGCATGTGTTTGATAACTAACCAAACTAAAAAAATATGTCTTGTTTTATATATGCAAAACTATCGTTGGTCGAAATATGACGCAATGCACTGCATACCTTTAACCGGATTATATAGCACATCTTATTATGACTTCGAATCGGTGGGTGGGATTTTCTATTTTTAGTCTTAGGGTTTTTCCGCTATTTTTGAGGATTCCCTTTTGACCGCCATCCTGGTCCCTGGGGCCCTAGGAACTTAGGGTGACTAAACTTGATCAATCCCTACCACTCGCAACCACTCCCTTTTCTGTAAGATTCCAACAATAATTTACATTTTGAAAACCCATCTAGTAGTAAGTAAGAAGGTGGAAGTTTTATTTTATTTTTTGTTTTGTATTGTTGTATTTGTTGGAATTAGTTTGTTGTTATTGTTTTTATTTGTATTTTATTTTGCATTCTCAGTTTTACACAATGGTTGTCTGATGTTTAAGAAATAAATCATGGAAGCCAGAATATGTTTTGAGTTTTAACATGGATTGGTGGATATTAGTATTTTATCCCGTGCCAGAGGCGATGGATAACATTTACTAATAGGCACCAACCAATGTTAAAGCTCAAAGCATATTCTGGCTTCCATGATTTATTTCGATTCTGATATGTCTAAGAGTACAAATACGATAGTATACTTTGATTGGAAGGTGGTAATTTATATTTACGTTTGCGGAAAATGTCGTACACAATTTATGTTGCCAATGGAAAAGTCAGTCACATTCACAGGCGCATGTGCGAATGAGATTATACCATCGATAAACCGCTCAATTGTCTACAAAGGCGAAAGAGGACGTCATGTTAGAATATGTATTAAACCTTAGATATGATGATGAGCATCACTGTCGTCTAAACTTACTATACATATACTCATCCTTCTCTGAATGTAATATATCTATTTAGTATTTTTATGTTGAAGTCATCATTTCGAAAATTTACTATCGCCGGCATGACTATGCTACCCGTTACTGAGTTTCGTTAGTATAAACATATTGCATTGGTATAACTGACATGAATAAACAGAACAATAGCAATTGTACAATAGGATTCAGAAACAAGCATGTGCTTTTTTTAATCTGTTTCCTATGAAGAACTTACAAATATGACAAAAACTATATATGCATGCTGATTTAAATTTGACACTTGTGAGAATTATTTATACATTGAGGGAGAAAAAATGTATGCAAGCATGTAGTTGAAAGCTACACAATGTAGTTGAAAATAATAATGCAAAGAGATTGGATAAGATTGAAAAGGTGAAAAATATTATGTGAGCATGTCAGGGTGTAAATCTTTTACTGTTTATGATAAAGGTTTGGACTGACTTAAATACTGCTTTGTTTTCTTCGTCATTTAGATTAACTGAGCCAAAAATAAATAGATTCAGTGAAATTGTTTCAGGAATGTCCAAAAGTGAGAAGAAAAGCTGTTGTCTTAGAGTCGAGTGACGCGGACAATCTAATAAGAAATGAGATACAGTTTCAGTTATTCCACAGATATGTAATATGTAATATCTGACCTAACCTACATCCAACATAATAATGGGCTGGAACTTTAGTGCTTTGAGTGTTGATAATAGATTTAAATGAATTTAGCGTTTTCAAATTACGGGTGGGAAGTGGTAGATCATTCCATGCTTTTACAGTTGAGGGCAGAAAGTATTCAGAGTTTCGTTATATTCACAATCCTGTTCTTTCCTCATTCATGAGTTATCATCGGGTTAGTAACTAGAACTGCACAATGTGTGCCACTAGTGGATCAGGGACTGCTTACCCTTCCAGAGCTGCTGATGTCACTCACGTGTTTTGGTGGGGTTCGTATCTCTCAATCTTTAGCTTTCTGTGTAATGTTTCGTTGATCACTTTTTGCATTTCGTTCTCTTTCTATTGGCCATTGTATTGTCTGCTCTTATTCGATTTACATTTTCCGATCACCCCCTTTGAATTTTCAAGCTTTTCTTAAAAGATTAAACATCAAACTATGTTTCTACGGTATTTATTTTCGTAAAGATTTCTGATCCAGATTTCGAATTTTTCAGTTTTAGCAAATGTTTAAGCCCGGACGATTTCACTCAAATAATCTTGCTCAAATGGGTAATGCAAGCCTTATTTGTACACACAGATCGAAAGTTTAAACTAAAGATCAAGTCATAGATTTGGACCTTTCACAGAGCTCCTTATCTTGACATTGTATATTATTTGACTTTCCACTCTTTTGACCTTGACCGTGCCTGGTGAAGGGTATCTACATTATAAATCTACATCTTTATCCGAAAAGAAGTGGATAATTGGTCAATGGAATCAGTTTTCATCACACACCGAAAAAGGTCAAAGGTCAATATTGTGGTCACGTCATACCCCTTTGGTATCTTCAAAAATTTAGATTATGAATCACTGTTCGAGGGTATCAACGAATGAATAAAATAATATCGTAGTCATCTAGGTTTAAAAAAAAAGGGAAGGAAATCACATCAATGTGGATCAAAGTTGTATCTTAGGCCACACCGTGTGCTAGTGTGATACTCCTTTCATAGGTAGCTAAATGTATGCTTGTCTTTTGATAAACAAGATAACAAAAGCGACTTAGCATACTATATTATGAAAATATACCTTTTTATTTATTATGGAACAATGGTTTTAAGTTTTTCATTATTATTATTTTCAGTTCATTATGTACAATTAAAAAAATGAATGTTTTATCATGTCAATACATATTGACAGAGCAAGCAAGCAAATAATGATCTTCATTTGACTAACATTGATTGTTTGTTTGTTTGCTTGATGGTGTTTAACGCCACTTTCAACAATATTTCAGCTATATCGTCGCGGTCTAACATTGATGGTGTCAAAACGTGCATGACGCAGAGCCACTTTCCTCATGGCAAAACATATTCAAAAATTTAAAAATACTCTCGTTTTCAGATTATCTAACACCGTTTCACGCTCTTTTTCTTCCGAAGGCCAATTTAATAAGGAAACGTCGCTCCAAATAGATCTTAATTCAGTAGGAATATCGTCAATGTTCACATCATGTGTGATTACTATAATTTGTTGTAAAGTATGCGCCATTTTCGCCGTTTTTGCCTGGTCAATTTCATATCCCGCAAATGATTTCGACATGAAATCTGATGTTACAACAAATATAATATGCCTACTGCTATTGATAGCGTTCGTTATTAAATCGTAGTTTGATTGTCCCGCTTGACTAACAAAGTCCCTATCTTCTAGGCAAATCTTGAGATTCCATTTTTTCTCTAATGTCGTTAATAAAACTTCCTTAACCCATGGATACCCACTGTATCCATATGAAACGTACACGTCATAAGTGTATGTCAAATTCATACTGTTTTCAATAAATTTTCGGAACGTCCTGTAGACGAACAGTATAATTCTCCAACGGAAATTGAATATGACCGTCACTGGTATAAAAACAACGAAGAATGATATTATTAAAATGATTCCTATTTTTAGCCATATAATAGCATCACAGTGTGCGAATAGATCATGGAAGTGTTCTAAAATAATACTTGTGGCAATGAGAGAGCCATTTATAAGTCTGCAGGTGTAACTTCCGTTCTTGTCCAAACTGACATTCGTTGTACCCAGCCATAAAATGAATTCCCTGTTTTCACAAGAACAATATAATTCGTTTATGTTGATGCTTAAATTGAATACTCCGTGCTTCCTTTGCTGATGATCCAACCATGTCGTAAGCACATTCTCGATCGCATAAAGCCTGTTACCTGTCATATTTAGTGATTTAAGTTCCGGAAGTTGTGTTACTCCTTCCGGTATCTGGTTGAAGCTGTTTTCCGATAAATTTAGATTCACTAGGCGTTGAAGATTTTTGAAGTAATCAAAAGGAATCGTCTGCATACCATTATTTGACAAATCTAAATTTTCCACTTTTGGTGCAAACTTCAAAATATTTTTTCCTCTCATCATAGCTTGGTATAGGAATACGTTTTTCATAATGAGAGTCTTAACGTTTTGAAGTAGTTGAAATTCATATCTGTCATAGTACTGTTTGCATGGAATACCTGAAATGTCTAGGTATTCCAAATGGTCAGTGTTGTTCAAAAGAAAGTTCGGAAAGCATTGAAACTGAAAATAGGACATGTCGACTTTTCTGAGATTTATTCCGTTTGTTATAATTAAATTCGGTAGAGCAGCCGCCCCCATAATATGTGACATCCGAATGTCTTCAATGGATTTTGGAAGAAATAACGTATAGCTTTCATTCTTACGATCTTCACAATAATCTGAATCATAATTTATAAAGGTCAAGGGTATGTATGAAAAATCGAACGTTTTTATGTTTGTGAAGTTAAACATTAGATTTATCATATCAAATAAAGGATTGTTGTGTGCAAATCCAAACCTGTTACCTGACAAATTTATATGTTCGATACAATGAGGTTTCTCAAAAGAAAAAAGTGAATTCGCCACAAAATCAACAATGTTATTATTATTCAGATCAAGTTGGCTTACACAAATTGTTTTTAGATATCGCATCATATTTGAATCAATTGTAATGGCATATAATATTGATATCGAGTTTGACCTGGGAGTTTTCATGTCGCTGAGGTTAATTTTTGTCATATTTTTGTATCTAAACGGGTACAACAATTCCAATCCCTTTACAAGGGAAATGTCTGTCGAGGACATGTCGAGAGAAGTCAAATATGGAAATGAACTGAAAAATCCGGTTTCAATTTGTGAAAGATCAATACGTAAACAATTTTTTAATTCTATTTCTATTATAGTATTTGGAAGATTTTCCAACGTTGAGTTTTTCAGTTGGTGAATACGACATCGTCTAAAGTATACTGCGGACAATTTGAGATGGCTAAACCCTTCACCAAATACAGGAATAGGATGCAAGTCTATATAAAGACTTCGAAGCTGTGTCAGATACTGAAATTCCTCGTCTGGGTATATATACGGTGCTGTGTTGTAGTAATTGTTTTCACTAATATCCAAAATTTCTATCCCTTTAATATCCTTAAGAATATTGACGCCATTTTCTGACGAAATATTTACATTGTTCTCTGATATATATAATTCCTTTAGATTTCCCAGACCTGAGAACCCATTCTCTTGTATTTAGATTTCGATACTTTGCAAACGAATCATTAACTATTTCGTGAATGTTATTTTGGGATAAGTCTAAACCGACAATGTTAACACTGAGATTCTGCGGAACAGATGTCAAGTTTAATCCTTTACAATTAGCTACTGGCCTGTCATGTTCATAATTGTATTTACATTCATATCCTAGCGCAACAGGAAGTAACATCGGCAGTGACAAGATACATATTAAGTGTACCTCCGCCATCACAATCTACAAAATAAATCATCAGATTTATATTAATTAAAATCTAGGGGAAGTCATGGCAGTGATCGTATGGTAGTTGGCTTTACAACTACCTATGCAATCAGTGCCTTTCACCACTGATGTGATGAGCTCGAATATCGATCAGGGTGAGGTGTACAACATTATATGATAAAGTTGGTAGGTGACTTGCGACAGTTGGCTTTCTCGGGTACTTCGGTTTCCTTCACCGATAAAACTGACCGCCACGATAGAACAGAAATATTATTGAGAGTGGCGTTAAACACAATGAAACAAACAAACAAATAAACATTAAAATCTAAGATCTAAAAACAATCCTAAGGGGTCTTGCCAGGGTTCAACATGAATACATTAAAAACGCATATGCTTATGTTGTCTATTGAATTTTGTATAAGAGTCTCTGATTGGTAAAATTTTAATGCATTCAAGTTGACCCCATAAGACGATCCCTATATGAACGTGTTTATATCTCCCACGAGCGACTAGTAAACAGCCGATATAAAATACGGAGCAAATGCGGAGATCACATTTTAATTAGGTGTCGAGGGTTTCATCCGCTAAGTAGTCAGTTCTTCGGCACTGACATGGTGACAAGCTAGTTCTTAACCACAAAGATATATAAAAGTAGAACTCTTTGCAAGTGGGATAATGGGTATTGGTGAGGTTCCCATGACTCAAATCCACAGTGCCTCACCATGTGGAGGATAGAGTAAGCCCTATCAATAGGGGAAGCATATCAGTGAACCATGGTGGGTAGCGTGTTTTGAGACTGCCACGATATCAGCAGGCGCAATGTAGACTCTGTAAATGACTACATGTTTCTTTCCTATCCAACTCTCCATATTTTGTTAACATAAGTCAAAAGTCGTTGTTGCCCGGATTAGCCCATCTCTTCCCTGATTTCTATATTGGTTTTATATATTATTGAACTTGTACTCCTCCCGAATATAGCTGAAAAACTGCTAGCTGGATATTAAACAATACTCAATCAATCAATCAATCATATAATATTTCTACATGAACTCGCTTAATAACATAAGACGTTTGTTCGGAAAAGTCATTAGATAGTAGTACAAATAGGTCGTCAACTTGATATTTGAATTGTAAAGTGATATAAAATTATGACGATTATCTCAAGCAAAATGTGTTAAGTAAAGTTTTTATATTTCAAACCGGAAACCAGAAGCCGTAAACCGAAGAAGATGATGCAATGGCGGCCGAAAGGAAAAATGATGATCTGCAAAACCCTACACAGAAATCTAAGCATTGAGCAACACGGAATCCACAAAAACAAAATCCAGGGTGCACTCAGGGTAAGCACTCGTCATACAATATAGAAGTATGCTTAACAATACCCTACGCACACTGACTGAACAATGCACAATTATAAGAAGAGTTTCAAGATACCAAAGGGGTAATGAGAATCCGTATATCTAAGAAGAACAGTCAACACAATGGCCAAAAGAAAAAGTACAAAAGGACAAACAACGATCTACAAAACATACATATAAAACTAAAAACTGAGCCACACAAACCCCACTAGAAACTCAGGTGCTCCAAAAGGGTAAGCAGTTCCTCCTCCAATGTAATAGTATTTGTATAACGAAGGCTCCCTACGTTGTAATAGTATTTGTACAAAGAAGGCTCCCTACTATGTAATAGTATTTGTACAATGAAGGCGCCCTACTATGTAATAGTATTTGTACAATGAAGGCTCCCTACTATGTAATAGTATTTGTATAATGAAGGCTCCCTACGCTGTAATAGTATTTGTACAATGAAGGCTCCCTATTATGTAATAGTACTTGTACAATGAAATATATACATATGTTCCTTTCATGACATATCTTCAAATAGATATACAGTCAAACCTGTTTTAAGAGGTCACCTTTGGGACAAAGAAAAAATGGCATTATAACACAGAGACAAGAAGAGTTTGAAGATACTAAAGAGGTAATCAGAATCAGTAAATCGTAATGGACAGACAACACAATGGCCAAAAGAAAAAGTACAAAAGGACAAAGAACGATCTACAAAATATACACATAAAACTAAAGATCAATTCATTTGAAATTTTCTATGACAGGACAAGAAAACGGTGACCTTTTAATACAGGTGACTGTTTAATAGGGGTGACCTCATGGGCAGGTTTGACTGTATACTGCCATTTGAACATTATCGCGGCTTGAAGCACATTGTGAACGGAATCGGTTGACGTGTAATCCCTGTTTGATCTCCTTCTGTTGACAAGACATCCTCTAGGTTAGCCTTGGTAAAAGTAAACCGTTGCAGGAAGGATGCGAGGAATAAGAAAACTTCATTTTCTGCTAGTTGCCTTCCAAGACACATTCTAGGACCTACAATTGTGAACATGATGAAATATAGTGTGTTAATATAGGTTTTTTGGGGTTCGGTTTATGGTGTTTAACGTCACTTTCAACCATATTTCAGTTATATCGTGGCAGTCAGTTTCCCCGGTAAAAACCACTGACCTGTGGCGCCTGTCGCAAGTCGCTGGCAAACTTTATCACATAATGTTCTATCGAGTACACCCGCCATGAACGGAGTTCGAACTCGCAACTTTAGTGGTGATAGGCACTCATTACACAGGTAGTTGTAAATCAAACCACCATACGATTACAACCACGACAGCTTCCGTGTGTTATATATGCAAGTGTCTTGGTTCAATATTTACAATCATGCCCTCCAACAAATAAAACTGACCACCACGATATAAACAAAATACTGTTGAAAGTGGCGTTAAACACCACAATTCCTTATCCTTAACAATCTATATATTTTCCTCTGATGTCTCATTTATTTGAAATCATTTACTAATTAAAAAAAAGCAATAATAATCATTAGATGTGAATTTTATCATATTGTTTATTGTAGAGTTGATAATATATGCCATATATGGTGTGTGGGTGTGTGTGTTCAAAGGTTTGAATTGCGAGGTCACTGGTAGTTGTTCATTTTGTTGATATTGGTGTAGTTTGTTAACCATCACTGTTTAAACTTTCTTTTAATCAAGAGAGGGGCCGTCGTGGTCGTGATCGGATGGTAGTTGGATTTACAACTACCTATGCAATCAGTACCTATCACCACTGATGTTGTGGTTTGGACTCTCGCTCACGGCGAGCAGTACAACATTATGTGATAACGCTTATCAGTGACTTGCGACAGGTCGGTGGTTTTCTCCGGGTCCTCCGGTTTCCTCCTCCAATAAAACTGACCGCCACGATATAACTGAAATATTGTTGAAGGTGGCGTTAAACACCATCAAACAAACAAACAAACAATAAAATAGGATTTTCTCTCAATCATCTGAAATTCCGAGTTCCATATTCAATATTAATCTGTGAAATAATTGTTATGCTCAAGAGCTACATCCGGAAGATTGGAGTTGGAATGCATTACTATGCAGCTAGATAATTGTTATTCACAAGACTCGTATAATATAAGAAAGTACACAAAATGTACTGAAGTTAACATGCAATATTAACCAGCCAAATAATTGTCATTTAGAAGAGATACATAAATAAAAATTGAAAATTAAAACGAAGTATCAATCAATTAAATAATTGCCATGCCCAAAAGAAATTCACATTATGTGCATGTTTTTCTATTCCAGAATGTTGTCTTATTTACGTTATTTGTGTTTGTTTACGTATAGTGGTGTCAATACAAATCGTGTTGTGTTTTTCTTTGTCTTGTGTACCCTATGCTGCCGGTTTCTCTGGATCGTCCATTTTTATTGCTCTCACGGTATTCTCTAATGTTTATTTACAACAGAACTTGTTCATGTTATTTTCCAGAATAAGTTCTTAGTGTTGAGAACACGTTAATAAATTTCTTCCAGAATAACTACAGAACACCTCAGGTATTTCTTCCAGAATAACTATAGAACACCTCAGGTATTTCTTCCAGAATAACTACAGAACACCTCAGGTATTTCTTCCAGAATAACTACAGAACACCTCAGGTATTTCTTCC
>JYMV01039094.1_pt1 | contig 12362 bp, 10 predicted proteins | sample 338911 | NCBI WGS metagenome assembly JYMV01 (sample SAMN03354496, study PRJNA234377) | hydrothermal vent metagenome | biome: Deep sea; feature: Hydrothermal plumes at the Eastern Lau Spreading Center, Western Pacific Ocean; material: Seawater | place: Tonga | collected 2009 | depth 2000 m m | reverse complement strand
TGTATAAGTTAAGCCTTTATTGAGTCGTCTAGCTGTACCCTTGGGTGCGTAAATTGTCATTTTCATACCCTCAATAACATCTTCCCAATTATGAATGTCTTTAATAGGTATTTGTTTACTGCGTTTATTATCAATGGTAATGATGGAATCGCCTGGTGATTGAGTAGCTTTGAGAAGGGTTGGCTGGAATATTTCACCTTTATTAGCAAGTGCGGCAGTGGCAACAGCAAGTTGTAATGGGCTAGATGTCATAAATCCCTGACCAATGCCGGCAATGAGTGTTTCTCCTAGATACCAAGGCTCATTTCGATTGATTTTTTTCCAAGATTTTGAAGGCATAATGCCACCTTGTTCACCCGGGATATCAATGCCTGTTTTACGCCCAAAGTTAAATAGATCTAGATTATCATGTAATTTATCAATACCCATTTTGTTGGCTAGATCGTAAAAAAATACATCACAAGATTGGGCGAGTGAATCTTTTACATCGACATGACCATGTCCAGTGCGTTTCCAGTCGTTAAACTTTCTTTTGACATTAGGTAGTTTGTAATAGCCTGGGCAAAATGTCTTACTTTCATTGGTAATAACCCCCTCTTCAAGGCCTGCTAATGCAACCATTGGCTTGACAGTCGATCCAGGCGGATAAAGCCCTTGAACCGCTCGATTTAACTGAGGAATGTCTTTGGAATTTCGTAGTTGATTGTAATTAGCATGAGATATTCCATTTACAAACCAGTTAGGATTGTAAATAGGGGTGCTAACTAAGGTTAATACTTCGCCATTACGCACATCGACAACTACAATAGAGCCACGTTTTCCTTTGAGTGCAGATTCAGCTTTTTTCTGCATATCCAAATCAAGACTTAGGTATAAATTTTTTCCAGCAGTGGCAGGGGTAATTATTTTTGTATCAACAACACGACCACTAACATTACGCTCTATTTGTTTAACGCCAGTACGTCCATGTAGGAGGTTTTCATATTGCTTTTCAATGCCAACCTTACCCACAAATAAAGTGCCTGAATAATTCTCTTTATCGTATAGTAGCGACTCTTTTTTATTCATTCTAGAGACGTAGCCAAGTGCATGCACACTAGAAGATTCATGCGGATAAACTCGATGGAAATAAGACTCAATATCAACACCTGGAAACTGATTGCTAACCAAAAATTGAGCTACTTTGGCCTTACTCAGATTATGCTTAATGGGGATATTATGGAATTTTAGAAAACGCTTTCTTTTTTTATAATAAGCCTTAATGTCATTTTCATTAATAAAATTAAGCCGCTCAAGTTGAAGAAGTGTCTTGCTGATATTATCAACTTTTTCAGGAGTAAGGGTTAGTTGGTAGGTAAGTAGGTTGGTTGCCAATAAAATACCGTTTCGATCGTAAATCTTACCTCTATTAGGTGTAATGGGCAAGCTACGCATTTGATTACCAAGTGCCTCTTCTTGATAAAACTCATGATTCACAACTTGCAGATTATAAATACGTACCAGTAACACCGATGTAAGTAGGAAAATAAATATTAAGGCCAGCTTTAATCGTGAAGATAGGAGTGAGTTTTCAAGCTGAGTGTTACTAATACTATCCATGCTTATTGATGCTTACATTTACCTAGAAAATAACGCACTACAGGCCAGGCAATAGCACTTGTTAATGGAGTTAATAGTAAGTAGTAGTTGTCATTAAAGCCGTGTACTAATAAATGAATAGAAAAGAAAAAACTAAAATAAATGCCACTTGCTAGAAAAATATAAACCTGTTGAGTGCTTAAATTGGACACATAAAAAGATTGCTTAACATTGCTAATAAATAAACTGGCCAAAATCAGTGCCAAAGCATTTTGACCAAGAATATCTCCTTGTAATATGTCTAATATTACGCCTAAGATTAATGCGATAAAAAGACTACCCTTGACTGGAAAGTAAACTAGCCAATAGCTAAACAATAAAAACATCCAAAAAGGGGAAGCATCTAGAATGGTTTCATTAAGAGGCAGGGCGCTAAGAATGAGAGAAAATAAGGTTATCTTCAACAAGAAGAAATATGGTCTTTGAGTAGTCATTGTTCCTCCAAAATAATCACAAATTCTAGATTTTGAGTTTGTTGAATAGGCTCTAATACAATATGCAAGAAAGATTCATCTGTATGTTGCTCAACATGAATAACCTTTCCTAATGGATATCCGTTAGGGAACTTCCCACCCAGTGCACTACTAAGAAATATGTCATCAATTTGAATATCTAAATCAGACTCAATAAACTTAATTCGGATCAAAAATTGATTTTCAGCCACACCCTGACTAACACCTTGAATGCCATTTCTAGCATTCTTAACAGGGATATGTTGGGTTGGGTCGCTCGCCATTAAGATGCTAGCATTGGTAGGGGTTACTTGTGTAATTTGACCAATAATGCCATTAGCGCCCAAGGCTATTTGACCAACTTTCAGGTGATCGTTACTACCCTTGTTGATGGTGATTTGTTTTTTTAATCGGGAGCGACTAACTTGTTCAATTCGAGCGGTGGTAAATATGTTTTGATCAAGCGTGTAGCTTGACTCAAGTAGCGCCTTAAGTTTTTTGTTTTCTAAAATTAATGCATCTGTTTGTTGCAGTCTTGCCTGAAGCTTTAGCAGTTCAGAGTTAAGGTTTTGATTGTTATTTAGAAGTTGATCTTTGGAGGTGCCTTGCTCATCAATCCAAGTGTAAAGCTTGCCTGGCAAGCTGACGACCATATAAATGGGAGAGATTACTGTTGCAACACTTTGTCTTAGTTGGTTAAGGTAAGAAAACTTATAGTCGAACAGAATTAGAAATATGGCAATAATAATCGGGATAAAAGTTTTAAGAAAATTCATTATCTCTTACCCTGATTGAATGACGAATTTATTTATTCGGCTGCCAAGGTTGTGCTTGCTAATCATATCAAGCGCAACACCACCACCACGCGCAACACAGGTTAACGGATCATCAGCAACTCGTACTGGTAGATTTGTTTCCTGGTTGATGAGCTTATCAAGACCATCTAGTAAGGCGCCACCACCTGTAAGTACCAAGCCGTTTTCAGCAATATCAGAACTTAACTCAGGTGGTGTTTTTTCTAGTGCAGTTCTGACTGAGCTAAGAATGGTTTTTAATGGCTCTTGTAGTGCACCTAGTATTTCAGTATTGGTAATTTCAAAACTTACTGGAATGCCTTTTGCAACATCTCTACCTCTGAATTCGATTTTTTTAACAACATTGGTTTTAAAAGCTGAACCCACCTCTTCTTTAATTTGCTCTGCAGTAGCAGGGCCAATAATAATGCCGTGTTCGCGACGAACAAATCTAACGATAGTATCATCAAATACATCACCACCTACACGCAATGAATCAGAATAAACAATACCATTTAAAGACATGATAGCAATTTCTGTTGTGCCACCACCAATATCAATAACCATAGCGCCTGATGCTTCTTCAATAGCCATGCCAGCACCTAGTGCGGCAGCCATCGGCTCTTCAATTAAGTAGACGTCACGTGCACCTGCGCCAACGGCGCTTTCTTTAATAGCACGACGCTCAACTTGAGTGGCGCCACAAGGAACACAAATCAAAACCTTTGGGCTGGGTGAGAAAAAACCCGAACGCAACACTTTGCGAATGAAATGTTGTAGCATTTTTTCAGTGACTTTAAAATCAGCAATTACACCATCTTTCATTGGTCGAATAGCTTCAATTGATCCAGGCGTTCTGCCCAGCATGTTTTTAGCATCTTGACCCACTGCAATAACCGTGGCTTCCATTGAGCCTTTATCCTGGCGAATGGCAACTACTGAAGGCTCGTTTAAAACAACCTGGCCATCCATGTGAATTAGCGTATTAGCAGTGCCTAAATCAATTGAAAGGCTTTGAGCTTTAAAAAAATCAAACATAAAAATTCCTGATTAATTATTGATGAAATAAAGAGATATAATACTATAAATAATTGGCAAAAAATACAACAATCATCGGAGTAATTTCAATATGAAAATTCAGCAAGAACATGTCATTGAAAGCGTCTTTTCGGCTTTGCAGTATATCTCGTATTATCATTCGCCTGATTTTATTCGTGCAATGACATCAGCGTATGAAAAAGAAACACACGATAGTGCTAAAAATGCCATCGCCCAAATTCTAATTAATTCAAAAATGGCCGCCTTAGGGCAAAGGCCAATGTGCCAAGATACCGGCATTATCAACGTTTTTGTTGAAGTGGGTATGGATGTTTCTTGGGAGGCTGATTTATCCTTAGAGGAAATGATCAACGAAGGTGTTAGGCGTGCATTTACATTTGCAGATAACCCACTGCGCGCCTCTATTGTCACTGATCCATTATTTTCACGAACCAATACTAAAGACAATACTCCTGCAGTTATTCATATGAAAGTGGTTAAAGGTGATGTGCTGAAATTCATTGTAGCTGCCAAGGGTTGTGGCTCTGAAAATAAGGCAAAATTCGCAGTGCTTGCACCAGATGATAATGTTTCCGACTGGGTGATAAAGATGATTCCCACCATGGGTGCTGGCTGGTGTCCGCCAGGTATTATTGGTATTGGTGTGGGCGGTACAGCAGAAAAAGCCATGCTTATGGCTAAAGAAAGCTTAATGGATCCGATTGATATTGTTGAAGTTGCACAAAAGAGCAATCAAACTAATATTGAAAAAATGCGCCTAGAGTTAATGGATAAAATTAATAATCTAGGTATTGGTGCGCAAGGCTTAACCGGACTAACTACTGTACTTGATGTTAAGATTAAAGATTACCCTTCACACGCTGCTTCGCAGGCGGTTGCCATAATTCCAAATTGCGCTGCCACTAGGCATTTACATTTCTCATTAGACGGATCAGGCGTGGCGCAATTACCAAAAGTGGATATGAGTATTTATCCTGAACTGGAAATGGATTATTCAAAATACAAGCACATCGATCTTAACACGCTAACACGCGAACAAATGGGTGAGTGGAATATAGGTGATACATTACTATTAACAGGTACGATTATTACTGGACGAGATGGAGCGCATGCGCGACTTAAACACATGCTGGATGAAGGTAAAGGCCTGCCAAAAGGGGTTGATTTTGATAATAAGTTTGTCTATTATGTAGGGCCAGTGGACGCCGTTGGTGATGAAGTGATTGGTCCTGCAGGCCCAACCACAGCAACACGTATGGATAAATTTACAGATATGATGCTAGAAAATACCAATATTCTAGGTATGATCGGAAAAGCTGAGCGTGGCAATGAAACGGCTAATAGTATTAAAAATCACAAGGCTACCTATCTGATTGCTGTAGGTGGTGCGGCATACTTAATTTCCAAGTCTATTAAAAAAGCCAAAATAATTGCATTTGAAGACATGGGTATGGAAGCTATTTATGAATTTGAGGTGGAAGATATGCCAGTCGCTGTTGCTGTTGATAGTAATGGTAATAATGTCCATCAAATTTTCCAAGATCTTCAAGTGAACGGTTAATAAAAATGTACGCCGTTATATTTACTTAAAAATTAAAATAACTGGTATAAGTCCTACAGTGTACAAAATGTAGATGTATTACGAGAATATAGTCACACAGATACTTAGCGTATAATCAGCGCTGAAGTTGGTCGGATGGTCGCTGGAAGGTTTGCCTTTCAGAGGAAAGTCCGGGCTCCATAGAGCAAAGTGCTAGCTAACAGCTAGGTATGGTGACATAATGGAAAGTGCTGCAGAAATTTAAACTACCCATTCGTGGGAAAAGGTGAGAAGGTGCGGTAAGAGCGCACCGCGCGGAAGGTAACAACCGTGGCAAGGTAAACCCCACTTGGAGCAAGCTCAAATAGGCTACCATTGATGCGGCTCGCATAAGGTAGCGGGTAGAGTGCTCAAGCGACTTGGTAACAATTCGCGTAGATGAATGACCATCTATTACAGAACCCGGCTTATAGACCGACTTCACTCAATTTATCTTTTTCTTTGTATATCGTTGTGCTTATCGTCCCAGCTAATGCAAAGAAAAACTAGTTTTTTTCAACTATGTTAAATATCAAAAAAAACTTGTTACAATCATTTTGTTGTAGAATAAACTCATGAGGAGAGACTTTACACAACTAACTGCATTTGCATTACTGGCCGTATCAATGAGTGTTTGCGCTCAGAAAGCGACAATCTATAGTGATCAATCGATTACTATCTATGCAGACAATACGGTTGTGTCAACCAAAACAGGCAGGCCTTTGGTTTTTTCCGAGTCAAAAACTTGGGTAGAGGAGGATTACTTCACCCAGCAAGAAAAATACTGCGAAGTGGACTCGATACATAAAGACAAGCTTAATAAATTTTTAAAACCTTCTAAATAACCCCATTCATGGCGGTAAGGCCAGATTTTTATTAGTGTAGTGAGCTATGCATTTTTAATCTGTGCCAAAATCGCACGGTCTTTAATATTGTAGTCTTGAAAAGTTTGAATATTGGTGAAATTCTTGGTTAATAATTTAATAATTCTTAGCTGCTGGTCATACCCATGTTCAAGTAATAAATAGCCATTTTTATTAAGATGGTTTGGTGCATTATCGATAATAATGCGAATCTCATCTAAGCCATCTTGGCCTGCAGTTAGTGCGCTGATTGGTTCAAAAGTCAGATCCTCTAAATAACTGTCATTTTCTTCAATATAAGGCGGATTAGAGATGATTAAATCAAAACACTGGCTATTAACAGCCTCAAACCAGCTACCTTGTGCAAATTCAATATTTGTAGTCGCATTTGATTTGGCTACCTCAAGTGCAGCATGTGAGTAGTCTGTTGCCATAACCTGCCAATGTGGTTTTTTATCTGCAAGGGTGATGGCGATAATACCACTACCCGTGCCCAAATCAAGTAATTGACATGAAACATCTTTAGGAAAAAGATCCAATGAAATATCGATCAAAAGCTCGGTTTCTGGGCGTGGTATTAAGGTGTCAGCTGTTACTTTAAAATCTAAATGATAAAAGCCTTTTGTGCCACTAATATATGAAAATGGCACGCCATCAGTGCGTTGCTGAATAAATTCGCTTAAGGTTTGTTTTTCTGTGGGCGTTAAGCAGTAATCACTATGGATAATTAGTTCAACATTGCTTTTCTTAAGTACCAAAGACAACAGTGGCGCAATATCGACTGCGCCACTGTTAAGGTAATCCTGAATGGTTTTCAAAGCTTATAAATTAACTGTTGTTAACCCAAGAGATTTCCAGGCGTTCATGCCACCACGGTAGTATTTAATCTTAGAGGCTGGATAGCCGTACTTTAGTAATGCTGCTACTGCAGTAGGTGTTTGTCCACACCAGATTCCGTTGCAATACATAACCAGCGTCTTGGCATAAGAAAAATCAAAAATATCATCCACTTGAACATCTAGTTGATCTTCCATAATCTCCAAGGCTTTTGCTTTATTCTTAAATTTTGTATAAGGAATATTAACCGCTGTTGGGATAGCACCGGTAATCACTGGCCAATTTGGCGTACGTGTATCAATCACTAAAATACTATCATCACCTTCAGAGCGCTGTTTAATATAGTTAATCATTTCTAGCTCGCCAATAGTATCAACTAAATGTGGCGCAAATGGATGTATAGGCTGAATTTTTCCACGAGTCGTTTTTAGGTAAAAATCAGAAATTTTATTATCTCGATCTTGATTACGTTGTAAGGTGACAGTTTCATCTTGATGCACTACATTGAGTGAAACAAAACCCGGTGAAATAAACACTTCTTTGGTAACTTCCCCCTCAGCGTTAGCGCCAAATGCTAATAAGCTAGCAAACATTATCATTATTTTTTTCATTTTTCTCTCCTCTTTTTTTTAAACTTTTTTCAAATCAAAATAATTTTTTACTGCCACAATTAGCCCTAAGCCAATAAATGCACCTGGCGGTAGAATAGCTAATAGGGTGCCTTGATAATCTTCAAATACGGTGATACTGAGTGTGTCACCCAAACTACCTAGTAGCAAAGCAGATTGATCAAACAAAGTGCCAGAGCCAATCAGTTCGCGCATTGCACCAAGAATAATCAAAATAACTGAAAATCCAATGCCCATCATCAAGCCATCAAGTGCTGATTTGCCCCAAGTATTTTTACTGGCAAAAGCTTCCGCTCTGGCTAGAATTGCACAATTGGTTACAATTAATGGTACAAAAATACCCAAAATTAAATACAAATCATAAAAATAAGACTGCATTAATAATTCAACAATAGTCACAAAAGAGGCGATAAGTAATACAAAAATAGGAATTCTGACTTCTTTTCGAATTTGATTTCTAAAGATTGAGACTGTTACATTTGAGGCAACGAGTACAAAAGTAGTTGCTAGGCCAAGACCGATTGCATTAACAATATTATTGGTAACCGCTAAAAGAGGGCATAAGCCAAGTAATGCAACCAAAGCTTGGTTGTTGGTCCATAAGCCATTTTTAACAATCTTAAGGTAATCTTCCATAAGCTTCGATTATATCAATATATTCGCTCATAATAAGAATTTAGATAGGTTAGGCATAAAAAAAAGGAGGCTACTGCCTCCTTTTATATTTTACAAGTTAAGATTTAAGAAAATGTAATCTCACCATTGGTTACACCAGCACTGATGTGTGCACCTGGTAAAAAATCACCTGATAAAATCTTTTGCGAGAGTGGATTTTCTAGTAGCTGTTGAATGGTGCGCTTAAGTGGTCTTGCGCCAAATGCTGGATCATAGCCTTTGTCAATAATCATCTGCATAGCAGCATCATTTAGATCAAGCTTAAGATCAAGATCTGCCAGACGAGAAGATAAAATCTCAAGCTGTATTTTAGCAATATCTGCAATTTGATCTTTACCAAGACTATTGAAAGTGACAATCTCATCAATACGATTGACAAATTCAGGTCTGAAATGTTCACCTACAAGTTGGGTCAGCTCTACTGACATATCCTTGCCTGGATTCTCTTGAATTAGATGTGAGCCTAAATTCGAAGTCATGACGATCACGGTATTTTTAAAATCAACCGTACGCCCCTGACCATCCGTTAAGCGTCCATCATCTAGAACTTGCAACAGTACATTAAACACATCTGGGTGAGCTTTTTCTACTTCATCAAGCAGGATAATTGAATACGGCTTACGACGAACAGCTTCAGTCAATACACCGCCTTGTTCATAGCCCACATAGCCTGGAGGTGCACCAATCAGGCGAGAAACTGAATGCTTTTCCATAAACTCACTCATATCAATACGCACAATAGCTTGCTCGGTATCAAATAAGAAGTCAGCCAATGCTTTAGTTAATTCTGTTTTACCCACGCCAGTAGGGCCCATGAATAAAAACGAGCCATCGGGACGATCAGGATCAGATAATCCTGCACGTGAACGACGCACTGCATCAGCAATCACTTTAACAGCCTTGTCTTGACCAACTAAGCGCTTTTGAATAATAGATTCCATTTGTAATAGCTTGTCTTTTTCACCTTCCATCATTTTGTCTACAGGTATACCTGTCCAACGCGCAACAATTTCAGCTATTTCATCTTCGGTAACTTTATTTCTAAGTAGTGTCATTTCTACATTATCTGCAGATTCAGCTTGGGTAATCTTAGCCTCAAGTTCTGGAATTTTTCCATATTGAAGTTCGCTCATTTTGGCTAGGTCGTTATTTCTAGCTGCAGCTTCAAGTTCGGCTTTCACTTGTTCTAGTTCTTCTTTCAAGTGCTGAGCACCTTGAACTTGAGATTTCTCTTTCTTCCAAATTTCTTCAAGATCGGCGTATTCTTTTTCAAGATCTTTAATGACTGACACTAACTCTTTTAAGCGTTCTTTAGAAGCCTTGTCTTTTTCTTTTTTCAACGCCATGCGCTCAATCTTTAGTTGTACTAGTTTGCGATCAAGTTTGTCCATTGACTCTGGCTTTGAATCAATTTCCATGCGAATTTGAGAAGCTGCTTCATCGATCAAATCGATAGCCTTGTCGGGTAATTGCCTGTCTGTAATGTAGCGTGTTGAGTAAGTGACCGCAGCAATAATAGCTGGATCGGTAATTTCAACACCATGATGCACTTCGTATTTTTCTTTTAGTCCTCGCAAAATCGCAACTGTATCTTCTTGTGTTGGTTCATCGACCAATACTTTTTGAAAGCGACGCTCTAAAGCAGAATCTTTTTCAATGTATTGGCGATACTCATCCAGTGTCGTTGCACCCATACAATGAAGGTCACCCCTAGCAAGTGCTGGTTTAAGCATGTTTCCTGCATCCATGGCGCCATCAGATTTACCTGCACCAACCATGGTGTGAAGCTCGTCAATGAATAAAATCACTTGACCTTGCTCATCCTCAAGCTCTTTTAAAACAGCCTTAAGTCGCTCTTCAAATTCTCCACGATATTTTGCACCAGCCACCAATGCTGCCATATCTAATGATAATAGACGTTTACCTTTAATGCCTTCAGGCACTTCGTTATTAATAATGCGTTGTGCTAATCCTTCGGCGATGGCCGTTTTTCCTACGCCAGGCTCACCGATTAGTACTGGGTTATTTTTAGTCCTACGTTGCAAGACCTGAATAGCGCGACGGATTTCTCCATCACGGCCGATAACAGGATCAAGTTTGCCATCAATAGCCATTTGGGTTAAATCAGTTGTGTATTTGTTTAAAGATTCTCTTTGTGTTTCTGCATTTTGTTCGTTCACGTTTTGTCCTCCTCTAAGGGTATCAATAGCCTGGATTAGTTCTTTTTCATTTACGCCAACATCTTTTAATAGTTTTGTAGTGGCATCATTACCTTGAATGATGGCCAATAAAAAAAGTTCAGTAGATAAATAGCTATCACCTTTATCGGTGGCTATTTTTTCAGCTGAGGTTAGTAGGCGTAGTAGACTTTGAGATATCCCAATGTCAGTATTAGGGTTGTTAACAACCGCCAAATTTTGTATTTCAAGTTCAACACGATTTTTAAAATTGTTTATTTCTACGTTGATAGATTTTAAAACATTGCTTACGCTAGAAACATTATCACTAAGCATCGCACTGAGTACATGCATGCCTTCAATAGCGCTATGGGAATTGCTAATTGCGATTGATTGCGCAGTACTAAGATCCTGTTGAAATTGAGAAGTTAGTTTTTCAATGTTCATCGTTTTTTTATTCTTTGTTTTTGTTTAAGTTACTCTCTATCTATGGGATGATATTGAAATATTCAAGTACCAAAATAAAATATTATGTTAAATTTAGTATTGTTCGAGCCAGAGATTCCCAATAACACAGGCAGTTTGATTCGCCTTAGTGCTAATATGGGTGCAAGTTTACATCTAATCAAGCCATTTGGTTTTGAGATTACTGACAAGCGTTTGCGTAGAGCGGGGCTTGACTATAAAGAATTGGCAAAAGTGACTGAATATGAAAATTTTGATGATTATCTTGCTAAGGCAAAGCCTGATAGATTGTTTGCGGTAAGCTCCAAGGTTGATACGAATTATGCGCAGGTTGATTATCAGTCTGGCGATTCGTTTTTATTTGGTCCGGAGACAAGAGGTCTGCCACAAGAAATTTTGGATCAATATCCTGGAATTACACTACCCATGCAAGCAGGCTCTAGAAGTCTCAATTTATCTAATTGTGTTTCAATTGTGGCTTATGAGGCTTGGCGTCAACTTAATTTCGCAAGTTTATAGGCGTTAGTAAAGTCTTTAATGTTGAGTGCTTTTTTGCCGGCTAGCTGAACTGTTTCTAAGCTAATTGCGCCATTACCAGTGGCAATAATACAAGAACCTTTAGTGCATTCAATTACCTCTCCTGGATCTTTATTATAAGTCTCACTGACGACACTGGCAGATAATATACGCAACACTTTAGAGTCAAATTTATCACTCTCTGCATTAGCTTGTGCAATGGGGTAAGGGTTAAAAGCCCTAATTTGTTGATTGATCTCTATTGCAGATTTTGACCAGTCAATCCAGGCCTCATCTTTACTAAGTTTTTTGGCGTAGGTAATGCCCGCTTCATCTTGAGTAGTTGGTGTTAATTGTCCGATGTTATTAAGCGCCTCAACTATACCTTGCGCACCTAGAATAGCTAGTTTATCATGCAGAGTTTGAGCGGTATCTACATCGGTAATGTCACACGTTTTCTCGAGCAATATGTCACCTGTATCTAAGCCTTTATCCATTTGCATAATGCCAATACCCGTTTGATTATCACCTGAAATAATAGCGCGTTGAATCGGTGCAGCGCCACGCCAGCGAGGCAACAATGAGGCGTGAATATTAAGACAGCCAAATTTAGGCATTTGCAGTACTTCATTTGGTAATATTTGCCCATAGGCTACCACCACCATAACATCGGCATTA
>JYMV01023799.1_pt1 | contig 12363 bp, 10 predicted proteins | sample 338911 | NCBI WGS metagenome assembly JYMV01 (sample SAMN03354496, study PRJNA234377) | hydrothermal vent metagenome | biome: Deep sea; feature: Hydrothermal plumes at the Eastern Lau Spreading Center, Western Pacific Ocean; material: Seawater | place: Tonga | collected 2009 | depth 2000 m m | reverse complement strand
ATGACCCCACTTTACTTGCCATCTTACTGGAAGATAGCATCGCGGTTGGCGGTGTACTGCTGGCGATCACCGGTATCGCGTTGCCGAATCTGGCGCTCCAAGTCATCGATTATCTCTTCGGTGCGTGCCAGGGTTGCCTGAACCGCGGCCCGATCCGCTATATATTCTCGCAATGCGGGTTCCGCCTGGCGCGCCTCCCGAACTTGTAACAACAGTTCTTCTTCCTGTGCCGCAATCCGCTGGTGCAAACCTGCCAGCATGGCTTCCTCGCGCAATTCCACTTCGGCAACCAGTATCGTGTGCTGATCGTCTATTACCATGGTTCGCAGGTCGTGAAATCGCTCGATCTCGCGGTGACATGAAACGACATTGACAAAAACGGCTTCTGCTTTCGGGTCACGGACATCGGTTAGAAAACGCATATTTATAGCACCCAGTATCACCGCAGCCACCCCAAGTACCAATGCGATCATGACCGAGAAGCTGACGTCCCAGATTCCATTTCCAGTCAACCGGGTCAACCCGATACCGGTGATCGCCAGCAGTACACCGCCAACCGCGATGCTATCTTCCAGTAAGACGGCAAGTAAAGTGGGGTCATTGGATCGAAACAAATGCTTGAACGGTCTTCGATGCCCTTCTGCTCGCGCTTGTCGGACGAACGCCCGCCATGCCAACTGAAGAACTGCAAGCTCGACGATGAATGCGATTACGAGCACAACCAACGACATCCAGACAACATCGATGGACCCAACCCCGGGGAGCAACAACTGCCCTGGCAATGCCTGCTGGTCCAGTTGCGCCCATGCATGCCAGGCATGGGCCAGACCCAGTCCGCATCCGATTGAGAACAGGCCGATAGCGCTCCATAGGTTCCACAGATACTTCTTCTGCCCATGCCCGAATGCGTACTGCCGGTCAGGCGGCCGCGAACCAAAGTGTAGACCCAGATACAGAAACACCTGATTCAAAGTGTCGACCAGACTGTGAATTGCCTCGTTCATCATCGAGGCAGAATGCCCAACGAACGCTGCACCGAACTTAAGTACAGTCAGCAACGCGTTTCCGCTGATTGCGGCTAACACCGCTGTTCTGGAACCAGAAGCCATAAAAAAAACCGAGGTGCAGGGCGCCACAGCGCACAGTATACTCATCGCCCGATCACCACCCGATGACATTTACAACCCGCGCCTATGCCTGTTGACAGAAAACTCCTAGACATTCTGCGTTGCCCTGTTACCAAACAGCAGGTCTTCCCGCTGACGGGGCAGCAGTTGGCGGCAATTAACCAGGCGATCGCGGCGGGCAATGTGGTGCATGCAGATGGCAGCGCAGTTAACAACCCGCTAGAAGAAGGACTGGTGACCGAAAATCGGAATCGGGTTTACCGTATCGAGCAGGACATACCCGTCATGCTCGAAGACGAAAGCATCTTGACTGATCAAGTCGAAGAATTTTGAACTGATTTTTTCAGCTGGCGACTGACAGCAACCGAACGTGCGATCAGGCTGCCCTTGTTGCAACGCATCGTCAACTGAATGGCTTATTCTCGCGGTAGTAATCCATAAGGATGCGGGCAACCTCCGGCCTAGCAAACTCAACGGGGAGCGTCTCCCCGGCGGCCAGCATCTCTCGGACCCGGGTACCCGAAAGCAGCACGAAGTCATTACTATCGTGGTCGGGTGCGTCCCGCATCATCACAACCCGCTGCAGCTTTTTTGAATAGGCGGTGTGATCCGCACGAAAGATCTGAATGGCCAGTGCGCCCGGCGGTACTTCTTCATCGAAAATCGTCTGCGCGTCGAACGGTCTGTAATACGCTCCAACACCCGCGTGATCACGGCCCACGATCAGATGCGTACAACCGGCATTCTGTCGGAAAATTGCGTGCAGCACGGCCTCTCTTGGGCCTGCATAGAGCATGTCGAAGCCGTAGCCTGCCGTCATTACGCTATTTTTCGGAAAATAAACATTGGCCATCTTTCGAATGGCGGCATCTCGTACGTCAGCCGGGATATCTCCCGGCTTTAGTTTGCCCAGCAGCATGTGGATCAGTATGCCATCAGCCGCCAGGGTGTCCCGGGCCATTTTGCATAACTCTTCGTGGGCTCGATGCATGGGATTTCGCGTCTGAAACGCGACCACGGTTTCCCAGCCGTGGCTTTTGATCTGATCACGAATCTGCCCAGCGGTACGGAAGGTGGCGGGAAAATCGGTTTCAAAATAACTGTAGTTCAACACCTGCACGGGTCCCGCCACCACCTGCCGTCCAAGCGCAGTAAACGTAGCGACACCAGGATGCTGCGGATCGGTAGTACGGTAGACATTCTCTAACACCTGCGCGATCTCTTTATCGGTCAAAAGTTCTACCGACTCCACTTCCTGGACAGCCAGTACTGGCATACCCTCGACGTTGGGATCGCACAGCGCAACACGAGTCCCTGGCTGCACTTGTTCCTCTGCAGACGTGAGATTGAGAATAGGGATCGGCCAAAACAACCCGGATCGGGTGTGCAGATTCTGGGCCACGGACAGGGCATCTGCCTTATCCATGAATCCAGATAAAGGATTGAAATAACCACCTCCCAGCATCACGGCATTGGCAGCAGCAGGCGAGTTCAGCAGCAGTGTCGGGAGCGTCTGAGCTTCTTCCCGTAATGCCGTGCGGGCATCTGCGTCGTCTACGTACAGACCATTGAGAGCGCTAGAGCCATGCGGCTGGATCATTAACTGCTAAAGCGTCGATCTCGATCCATGTACACGAGGAGAATTACGTACAGTCGATCGCGTCAGGTGCCCGAGGTTCTGGCTTGCAACGCAGAGCGACGGGTGGTAACTGCTTGCGCAAGCTGCTCGAGCAGCCCGACACTTTCCTCCCAGCCGATGCAAGCGTCGGTAATACTTTGACCATATTCGAGTGACCGACCCGGCACAATATCCTGGCGTCCACCGACCAGGTGACTCTCCACCATGACACCAATGATGTGATGACCCCCGTTTGCAACTTGCTGACATACATCGGTGCATACCTCTAGCTGCCGATCTGGCTGCTTGCGACTGTTGGCATGACTAAAGTCGATCATAACCGCCGGCAATGCTCCGGCATGTTGAAGCGCTATCGAAGCACGGTGAACACTGTCCTCATCGTAATTGGTTTCGATACCACCGCGCAGGATGATATGGCAATCGTCATTTCCGCTGGTCGAAAAAATCGCGGAGTGCCCCGCTTTCGTGAGTGTAAGAAAGTGGTGGGGGTGATTCGCAGCACTGATGGCATCGACTGCGATTCGAAGATTGCCATCAGTCCCGTTTTTGAAACCAACCGGACAAGACAAGCCGGACGCCATTTCCCGGTGTAATTGGCTTTCGGTAGTTCGCGCACCAATCGCGCCCCAGCTGATGAGGTCAGCTATGTACTGGGGGGTCATGAGATCCAGATACTCGGTACCCGCGGGCATTCCGAGATCATTCAGATCGAGAAGCAGTTTTCGGGCAATCCGCAATCCATTGCCGATATCGTATGAACCATCCAGATTCGGGTCGTTGATCAACCCCTTCCAGCCAACGGTGGTACGGGGTTTCTCAAAATAGACCCGCATGACCAACAGAAGATTCGCGCGGTGCGCCTGGCGACTGGGTAACAGTCGATTCGCGTACTCCAGTGCAGCTTTCGGATCGTGGATCGAACACGGTCCGATAATGACCAGCAACCGATCATCATGGCCGTGCAGAACATTGTGGATTTCCTGTCGCGTCCGTACCGTCAGGTTCGCGGCACGATCAGTGGCCGGATATTCCGCACAAACGGTATTGGGGTTAGGAACCTCACGAATTCGGGTAATACGAAGATCGTCGGTTTTGGGTTGATTCACTGCGCGATGATCCTATGAGCTTGGATACTCGATCTTCTGACCGCCCCCCGGGGGAAATGGGGCGCCGCAGTATAACCGAGAAACGACGAAGCAGATCCGCAGATTGGGCTTAGATCCGAGGGGGGCGGCGGGTAGGTTCTGCCTGCCGTCCCCCTTCGGTCACTTGCTCGATCTATCGAGTGAGTGGGCAAAGACCGCCGATTCGCCGTGGCCCGAAAAGGACCGTTCGAGGTCAATCCTCTTCAGGTTGCTGGAAAGCCGCTGCCAATCGCTTTTGCACGTCACCCGGTGCAGGTTCGTACGATCGAAACTCGATGTTGTAGGTCCCTTCGCCACCAGTCATCGATTTCAATCGCGATTGGTAGTCATCGATCTCGGCCAGGGGTACCTGGCCGGTGATAGAGATCATCGAACCCGACAGTGCGTCCGTATTCCCGACCCGGCCGCGTCGCGAAGACAAGTCGCCTGCAATATCTCCCATGCAACTGCTCGGCACCGAGATTTCGATATCCACGACGGGTTCCAGTACAACCGGCTTTGCTTTTGCTACCGCATCCAGAAACGCTTTACGACCTGCCATGACAAATGCAATTTCTTTAGAATCTACAGCGTGGTGCTTGCCGTCATACACTGCGACCCGAAGATCCTGCATCGGAAAACCCGCAAATGAACCCCTTTCGAGCAAATGACGGACACCTTTTTCTACCGCCGGAATGAATTGCGAAGGGATAACACCGCCAACCACTTCGTTAACAAACTCAAAACCGGTGCCCCTCTTCAACGGTTCAACTCGGAGATAGACCTCCCCAAACTGACCCGCCCCACCGGTTTGTTTCTTGTGGCGGCAATGACCTTCGGCTTTGCTGGTGATCGTCTCACGGTATGGTATGGTCGGTTTCCCGGTCTCGACTTCAAGTTTGTACTGCTCCTTCATACGTTCAATTGCGATTCTTAGGTGCAGATCACCCATCCCACGAAGTATGGTCTCGTTAGCGCTCGGATTCCGTTCAAGCCGAAGACAGGGATCGGACTCAGTCAGTCGGCCCAGCACTTCAGCGACCTTTTGCTCGTCACCCCGGGTCTTTGGCGCCACGGAGATTCCGACCATCGGCGTCGGCAATGGCAGCGCTTTGAGGTGAATCTGGTCTTGATCGTGGGAGTCGTGAAGTACCGAGTCATACTGAACCCCCTCGACTTTTGTCAGCATCATGATATCCCCGGGTACCGCCCTAGACCGTTCGCGCATTTCCTTACCAAACGGACTTGATAGGTTGCTGACCTTAATTGGCTTACGTGCATCGCCTACGAACAGTTGACTGTCTTTTTGTATCGTCCCCTGATGGACGCGAAGCATCACCTGGCGACCCACAAACGAATCGAAATCAACATCAAATACATGGGCAAGTACATGTCCGGCGGTGCTGGCCGATACCTGGATAGGCTGCTCTTCTTCGCCGTGCCCATTGATGAAACACGGCGGATTACCCTCGGATGGGTTCGGCAGCAGTTTGCCGATGATATCGAGTAGTTCTGAAATACCTACCCCTGCACTCGCAGAGGTAAAACATACGGGAATCAAGTGGCCCTCGCGCAGCGCCTTCTCGAATGGATCATGCAGTTGTTCCGGTGAGATTTCACCATCTTCCAGGTACAGCGACATCAACTCTTCATCGACTTCAACGGTTTGATCCACTATCGCCGTATGTGCTTTCTCAACTGAAGAAAAATCGGACTCCCCGGTCGGGCTGAAAAAACAATCTGCAACAGCAGTGCCGCCGGCAGCCGGCAGGTTAACTGCCAGACATTCTCGACCAAACACGGTCCGGACCTGTTCGTAGACGGCTTCCAGATCAACCTCTTCGGCATCGATTCGATTGATGATGACCATCCGGCATTGGTTTTGATCACGCGCCCATTCCAGCATACGCCTCGCTGTGCTCTCGATGCCCCGCTGTGCATTGATAACAATTGCCACGGTCTCAACAGCCGGCAATACACTTAATGCAGAACCGATGAAATCCGGGTAACCCGGCGTATCGATGAGATTGACCTGCCAACCGTTGTGATCGAAAGCCGCGAGAGAGGAGGTCAGTGAATGCTGGTGTTTTTTTTCCAGGTCATCAAAATCCGTAACCGTGGTCCCTTTTTCGATGCTTCCCTTGGCGGTGATTGCACCGGCATTATGCGCCAGGGCTTCCGTAAGCAGTGTCTTGCCGGCGCCCGCATGGCCCACAAAGGCCACGTTACGGATCTCCGTAGTTGTATACTCGGTCATGAATTCTCCTTTGTTCGGTACTTCGTCCGAGCAACTCGGTTATTCGAGAGGGGAACCAGGATTCCCCGGCGAACTGAGTGCTCGTTCACCACCCCTTCGATAGCATGAAATCCAATTGGAATCAACTGTGGGCTCGCACGAAGTGATCTTGCACAGCCCGCGTGCCGCATCATTTTGGCCGTGGCATCCGCAACACAGCATTCGAAGACTCAGTTAGGTTATACCTCAGCAGTCTGCAGTGACGACGCCCCGTAACTGATTGATTTTCAGCCATGGTCGATCCCGATACGCCAACCACCAGTTTTATACACCAGATTGTCCGGGCCGACATTGCTGACGGGAAAAATGCGGGCACCGTCGTCACCCGCTTCCCCCCCGAACCAAATGGCTACCTGCACATCGGCCACGCAAAATCAATGTGCCTGAACTTCGGCATTGCCCATGACTTCGGCGGGTCCTGTTTCCTTCGTTTTGACGACACGAATCCGGATAAAGAAAACCGAGAATACGTCCGGGCCATTCAAACCGACGTCCGCTGGCTTGGATTCGATTACACCGGCCACCTGACCCATGCCTCCGATTACTTCGATCAGCTTTACCTATGGGCAGTAGAACTGATAGACCATGGAAAAGCCTATGTCTGCAGTCTAAGTGCGGAAGAAATCCGGGCCACTCGAGGAACTCTGACTAAACCCGGAGAGTCGAGCCCCTATCGGGACCGAAACGTAACTGAAAATTTGGACCTGTTCGCACGGATGCGCTCAGGAGAGTTTACCGATGGCGCGCACGTATTGCGCGCCAAGATTGACATGGCCGCTCCTAATATCAACCTTCGTGATCCGACGCTGTACCGCATTCGCCACCAGAGCCACCAGCATACCGGTGATCTTTGGTGTATCTACCCGATGTACGACTTCACCCATCCGCTGTCCGATGCCCTTGAGGGGGTTACCCATTCCTTATGCACGCTTGAATTTGAAGACCACAGGCCTCTGTACGATTGGATCCTCGAGAATGTCAGCGTGCCCTGCCGGCCACGTCAGATTGAGTTCTCCCGCCTGTCTCTAGACCACACCGTGATGAGTAAGCGGCTGCTAACAACCCTCGTTGACGCGGGCCATGTCAGTGGCTGGGACGATCCACGAATGCCGACGCTTTCCGGTATGCGCCGCCGCGGTTACACCCCAAGCAGTATTCGTACTTTTTGCAATCGAGTTGGCATCACCAAGAAAGACCAGCGGATTGAATTGAGTGCGCTTGAGAATTGTATTCGGGAAGACCTTGAGCGCATTGCCCCGCGCCGCCTCGGCGTTTTGCGCCCCCTAAAAATCGTTGTTGAGAATTATCCTGAGGACCAATCAGAAGAGTTTACGGTCCCGAATCATCCCGGCGATTCGACTATGGGTACACGAACACTGGCGTTTTGTCGCGAAATCTGGATTGACGAGAGCGATTTTATGGAACACCCACCTGCAAAGTTCTTTCGACTTGCGCCAGGACGAGAAGTCCGTCTGCGCTATGCGTATTACATCACCTGCAGCCGCGTCATCAAAGACAACTCCGGCCGGGTGACGGAACTGCGCTGCCACTATGACCCAGACAGCCGGGGCGGCGGCACCGCGGACGGACGTAAAGTCAAAGGCACGCTGCATTGGGTTTCCGCCCGACACGCACTGGATGCCGAGATTCGACTGTACAACCCGCTTTTTAGCGTCGCCGACCCGAGAGCAGAAACGGACTTCGATTTTCATGACTTCCTGAATAACGAATCTCTGGTCACCCTGGGTAAAACAAAAGTTGAAGCGGCCATGGAACAACACTCAACGGGTGAGTGCTTCCAACTAGAGCGATTGGGTTATTTTTGCGTTGACCCCGACTCGGCGACTGACCGGCTTGTTCTGAATCGGACGGTCGCACTTCGTGACTCGCGGCCCAAAACACATACCTCATGAAAAAAAGGCCGGGCGAACCATGGATGTCAGCCAGCCAATATGGCCGCTCGCTGCGCGGTCTAACGGTCAACCTGATCGTTCGAAACATGGCGCGGATGCTGGAATTCCAACGGCTCGTCCTGGAAGCGGAAATCGTATACGAGGATCCCGATTTCGCGGTATTTGAAGGATACGGAGCCCAATGGATGGCACACGCCGACCATACCTACGATCACAATCCGCTCGAAGCCCTTCTGACCCTGAATCAGCCGCGCGGCGGCCTGGTCGAACTGCGCATCCATGGGTGCGATCCGGATCGTGCCGAGCAACAAGCAAGACAAAGGGGATATCAAGTGGTGCAAGCGGCCGCTGACAAACCCCATGGTTTGCGCGAGGCCTACCTGCGAGACGCGGAGGGGTACCTTTGGGTGCCGGATCGATCCATTGCTACTACAAGCTCCTAAACACCGCGCAAACGGAACACCCCAACCAACCCAAGGCCAGCAAATCCTACCCGGCAGTCGCAACCTGTTTTCTCGCGAGGGTCGCTTGATCGAAATCGACATCTCCATGGCTGAAAAGCCTAGGTCAGTGGCCCTCAATCCACTTCGTAGCGCCCCCAATCTTGAAGTGTCCTGGACCGAATCATCAAACAGTTCATTTTCAATCTCCAGCCGGTGTACACTTTCGCCCTTTTCGCCGGCATATGGAAATGGAATTTCTGATCGAATACGGCCTGTTTCTGGCCAAAACGCTGACGCTCGTGGCCGCAATCGCGGTGGTCATCGGGGTCGTGGTCTCTCTTTCACTGCGCCGCCGCTCGAGCCCCCAGGAACATATAGAAGTACAACGGATCAATGATCGTTATCGGCAGATGGGGGATACGCTCGAGATCGCTATGCTCGACAAGGCTGGTCGAAAACGGAAGAAGAAGGCCGATCGGAAAGCGAAAAAAGCAGACACGAAAAAGGCCAAAGACAGCCTGAGTGAACCCCGCAAACGGGTCTTCGTGCTTGACTTTCATGGTGACATTCGAGGCAGTGAAGTGGCACTGCTGCGGGAAGAAATTACCGCCGTACTCATGGTAGCGAGTGAGTCGGATGAAGTATTGCTGCGACTCGAAAGCAGCGGCGGACTCGTTCACGCCTACGGACTCGCAGCCTCTCAACTGGCCCGGCTGCGGGCACGAAAGATACCCTTCACCGTAGCAGTCGATAAGGTGGCCGCGAGCGGCGGCTATCTCATGGCCTGCGTAGCCGACCGAATTCTTGCGGCCCCTTTCGCCATCGTAGGGTCAATTGGCGTTATCACCCAGGTCCCGAATTTCAACCGCTTGTTGAAAAAACACGATATCGACTTTGAGCAGGCGACTGCCGGTGAATTCAAAAGAACGGTAACCATGTTCGGTGAAACGACGGACAAAGGCCGGCAAAAATTGAAAGCAGAGGTCGAAGAAATCCATGGACTGTTCAAGGATTTTGTGAAGGAGCAAAGACCCGTGGTAAACCTCGACGAGATTGCGACCGGGGAGCACTGGCTTGGGAAGCGTGCTCACGAATTGAAGCTTGTCGATGAGTTAAAGACCAGCGACGACTACCTCGTGGGTCTTACTGATACCAGCGATATCTACGAGGTACGGTATCTGGTAAAGCAAAAACTCCTCGATCGAGTGGTCTCAATCTTCAGCTCCATCTCCCGCAGTCGTAGCCCCTTTACATCCCACCCGGGGGCCGGCGCTCCAACCCCTCTACTGGAGTCAAAGCTGGATTTAGGTATTTGATCTACACCCTAGGAGAATTGACGCCCGACATCGCCGACGATGTCTTCATTGCCGACAACGCGATCGTGATCGGTTCTGTGTCGATTGCATCGCAAGCCAGTGTCTGGTACGGAACGGTGCTTAGAGGGGACAACGACGAAATTGAAATCGGAGAACGAAGCAACATCCAAGATGGAAGTGTAATTCACGTAGACGAAGGCGTACCCACGCGAATTGGCAACGATGTATCGATTGGCCACAACACCATGATCCATGGCTGCACGATCGGCGACGGCAGCCTGATCGGAATCGGCAGTGTGATCCTGGATTTTGCAGGTATCGGACGACACTCCCTGGTCGGTGCGAACAGCCTGGTCACCGAAGGCAAGGAGTTTCCTGATCGTTGCCTAATTCTTGGATCGCCCGCCAAAGTGATACGCGACCTGACCGATCAGGAAGTCTCGCAGCTGCTGGTCAATGCAGACCATTACGTCAAGAAGTCACGCCACTACCGATCCCAACTTTCACCCTGGACCGAATGATTTCGAGATCAGTGTTCCCCACCGCGCTTGAAATTGTAGACCGCGCCTGATCGAATTCCTGACGGCCAGCGCGCAGTAACGGTTTTCATCCGCGTATAGAACCGCACGCCTTCAGGCCCGTGGATGTACTGGTCTCCAAATAGGGAGCGCTTCCACCCTCCAAAACTATGAAATGCCAGGGGCACTGGAATGGGTACATTCACCCCGACCATCCCAATTTGAATTCTGTGGGTGAAATCCCTCGCGACATCTCCGTCACGGGTAAAGATTGCGGTTCCATTGCCGTATTCGTGGTCATTCACGAGTGATACGGCTTCGTCGTAGCTGCCTGCCCGTACCACCGACAATACGGGGCCAAAGATCTCGTCCTCGTAGATACTCATTCCCGGTTCGACCTTGTCGAACAGGGTAGCTCCTACGAAACAACCGTTCTCGTAGCCCTTGACCTTGATGTCGCGGCCGTCAACAACCAGTTCTGCACCCTCTTCTACTCCGCGGTCGATGTAGCCGCGGATGCGATCTTTCGCGTCGGGCGTCACGACCGGCCCCATTTCTACGCCTTCTTGATTGTAAGCGCCTACTTTGAGTGCACTGATGCGTGGTTTTAACCGAGACATCATTTCATCGGCGGTTTCATCGCCAACGGCTACCACTACCGACACCGCCATGCATCGCTCTCCGGCCGATCCATAGGCAGCGCCCATTACCGAGTCCACGACCTGATCCATATCCGCGTCCGGCATCACCACCATATGATTTTTGGCACCACACAGCGCTTGGACACGTTTTCCGTGGGCGCATCCCGTTTGATAGATATATTCACCAACTGCTGTTGAGCCAACGAAACTGACGGACTGAATGCGCCGATCGGTAAGCAATGCATCGACTGCTTCCTTATCGCCGTTGACAACATTCAGTACCCCATCAGGAAGTCCGGCCTCGGTCATCAGTTCTGCCAATCGGAGACCACAGGATGGATCACGTTCCGACGGCTTCAACACAAACGAATTACCACAAGCGATCGCTATTGGAAACATCCACATCGGCACCATAGCGGGGAAATTAAACGGTGTAATTCCCGCGCAAACCCCTAATGGCTGACGCATACTCCACGAGTCCACACCGGCGGAGACACCTTCCGAGTATTCACCCTTTAGCAACTGCGAAATACCGCAGGCGAATTCCACGACCTCAAGGCCGCGGGTTATCGACCCCTTGGCATCATCGAGAGTCTTGCCATGCTCTGAGGAAAGAATTTCCGCCAGTTCGTCTAACCGCTTGACCAGCAATTCCCGAAACCGATACAGCACCTGCGACCGCCTGGCAGACGGCGTTTGTGCCCAATCAGGAAATGCGCTGGCAGCATTCTCAATGATGGCCTGCACTTCTTCAGTCGAGGCCAAAGGCACCTGCCTTGTAACCTCACCTATCGCTGGGTTGTAGACATCACCGTATCGCCCGCTTTGACCTTCGACCCTGCGGCCACCTACGTAATGACTCAGTTTATCCTTGACTCTTGCGTCCATCGCCAGAACTCCTCCTGAAAACCTGGTGCTCCGCCCGATCGGCGCGACCGGAGGGCGGCCCAACACTGTATACCCGAAAGCAAAACATGGGGTCATTCAGCCACAATGGTTTGCGTCCTTTTCCCTCTTTATTGTCAGGGCTTTGCTATTTGAAAACAAGTCGCGATGAAAACCGAAGACGCCAGTTTTGGTGCGATCCGTGACTACCGGTGCGATGAATATTGCGACGCTCAATGACTAACAAAAGATGAATCCTCAGCCATGGGTGCGATGCTCTCCCGGCAATGGCCACAAGATCGAACAGTTCTTGAGAATCCAGAGCAACCGTCACTCGGCGCCGCCAGATACCCGTCTTTTACCCCTTGTTCTTGGCAAGGTCTGAAACGCACAATACCTTGGCTGCCCTCGCACCGCACAGGGCTGTCATCCGGCGGTAGCAGCAACAACCCACGGAGACG
>JYMV01002356.1_pt1 | contig 12363 bp, 2 predicted proteins | sample 338911 | NCBI WGS metagenome assembly JYMV01 (sample SAMN03354496, study PRJNA234377) | hydrothermal vent metagenome | biome: Deep sea; feature: Hydrothermal plumes at the Eastern Lau Spreading Center, Western Pacific Ocean; material: Seawater | place: Tonga | collected 2009 | depth 2000 m m | reverse complement strand
TTTGCCGGCAAACTTCTATAAGGGTAGGAGAGAGGCCTTGCGTACTATATTGCCAGAGAATTCGATGGCCACTTTTTTTTCAAGCTCTGTTAAAAACAGGTCTAATGATGTAGATTATGAATTTCATCAAGATCCAAACTTTTACTATTTAACGGGCTATAATGAACCTAACGCAATCCTTTTTGTTTTCAAGGAATTTCAAATAATTGGCGAGGATCGTTTTAATGAACTAATATTTGTTCAACCACGAGACTTGTCTATGGAGCTTTGGCATGGTAGGAGGTTAGGATTAGAAGGTGTTAAAAATAAATTGGGGTTTGAATATGCATATAATAATGAGGACTTTGCTGATTTTGCTGTTGACCTGTCAAAATATGACAAGGTTTTTTATTTTCTGGATGATAATGCAGATATTAAGGATGACAAGAAAGCAAGAGGTGATCTATATAGCCTGAAAAAACATTTCTCAGAAAAACTGGATTCAACAAAAAGGAATATTGATCTGGTTATGCTTAAGGAAATGATGGCTAGTTTAAGGCAAGTAAAGGAGGATGAAGAGATTAGATTACTGAAGAAAGCTATTGAAATTACATGTAAAGCCCAAGCAAATTTGCTTAGGTCTCTAAAACCTGGGATGACTGAATATCAAGCTGAGGCAATTGTAGAATTTGTATTTAAAACTGAAGGAGCTGAATATCCAGGTTTTCCATCTATCATTGGTGGTGGAGAAAATGCCTGTGTCCTTCATTATACTTCTAATAGGAAATCCTTAACTGAAAAGGATCTGCTTGTTGTCGATGTTGGCGCTGAATATCATGGGTATTCAGCAGACATTACGAGGACAATGCCTGTGTCTGGAAAATTTTCTGAAGAACAAAGGATAATTTATAATATCGTTTTAGAGGCACAGAATTATGGCATAAAGGCATGTGTTCCTGGAAACAAATTTTGGGAGCCAAATCAGGAAGCGATAAAAATTATTATGAAAAGGCTCTATCAATATGGAATAACTAAAAATAGACAGGATTACAGAAAGTATTTCATGCATGGAACATCTCATTATCTTGGCCTCGATGTTCATGATGTTGGCCTTTACGGTGTGCTTTCTGAAGGAAATGTCCTTACCGTTGAACCTGGTATCTATATTCCAGAAGGTTCGGATTGTGATCCAAAATGGTGGAATATTGGTGTCAGGATAGAAGATGATATACTAATTACCAAATCCGGACATGAAGTATTATCTGATTGCGTTCCTAAAAATCCAACAGAAATTGAACAGATTATGGCTGAAAAGGTTGTTCCGGAATAATCTTATTGTATTCACCATAAGCACAATCATATAGTTTTATATAACTACATGATTAGGGTGTATTTTTTGTGTAAAATATTTAAATCTTTGCCTTTAATAAGGTTTTTAATAGAAGCAAGATATAGCATACTTGATTTTACTGATACAGACCTGAAATTTATCACGCTCTTGAATGTTGCTGATGCTTAAGGCAACTTTTAGAGATGATAATACGTCTGAAATATATCAATAGTATATCTTTCAAGCGAAAGACAGGTAATCAATACAAAATAGTTGTTTATGCCACCAAATTATACGAATTATTTGGTTTTATGCGAATAAAGTTTGCTTTTATTTTGTACCTTGTGCCTGTAAAGAAATTTTTATAACTTAAATACATGAAAAAGGAGGGAGAAAAGATAGGATTTTGTCATAATAATTGAAACAAAATGTCAAAACGACTACTCTACATATTATTTTGTGCTGCTTGTCTTAACTTTTGCGCTTTAGACAAAGTGAATGCCTCACACTCAATGGGTGTTGATTTAACTTATATCTGCCTGGGTGGTGGGCAATATGTATTTACTATTTCTTTTTATAGGGATTGCTCTGGGATCTCTGCTCCCAATGTTGCAAACATAAGCTTGGTTTCTCCTTCTTGTAACCAAAATTTGACACTATCCTTACCACTGATAAGTTCCCAAGAGATTTCTGCTTTATGCCCAACAGCCCTAAGTACTTGCCAAGGCGGCTCTCAACCTGGTGCTGAACAATATATTTATACTGATACTATATCATTGCCACCCTGTCCTGATTGGACATTTTCATGGTCACACTGCTGTCGAAATCCTTTGATCACTAATCTTATAAACCCTGCAGGCCAAAATATATATATTGAGGCAACCTTGGATAATTCAGGTCCGGATTGCAATTCATCACCTATTTTTACCACATTGCCGGTACCATACATCTGTAATGGACAGCCATACTCCTATAATCATGGTGCAATTGACCTTGACGGCGATTCTTTGGTGTATACGCTGGTTAATCCCCTTACCACAAATGGAGTATTAATAGGGTATCAAGCAGGTTATAGCATAAACTATCCCATATTTACTCAATCAGGGGCTGTGAGTTTTAATACTAGCACCGGACAAATGAATATTGTGCCTAATGGAATTCAGGTTTGTGTCGTTACTGTTCTGGTTGAAGAGTATAGAAATGGTGTATTGATCGGAACCACAATGAGGGATATTCAGATTATTGTGCTTAATTGTGGTAATCTGCAACCCCAGCTTAATCCACCTGGAATTATTAACTTGAACAATGGCACATTATTAGACACCAATGCTGTAGAGGTTTGTGTGGGAGCAAACCTGAGCTATGATGTGATTGCATCTGATCCAAATAATGGAGATATAATTACAATGACTTCAAATGTTTCACTGGCATTGGCAGGTGCCACTCTTACTACATCTGGTATTAATCCAGTTACTGGCACACTTAATTGGACCCCAAGTATTACTGATCTTGGGTTTAACACCTATACCGTTACCATTCAGGATGATGGATGTCCAGTATTGGGAACGCAGACCTATTCCTTTGAAATTCATGTGATTAATGGCACTTTTGCAGGCGCTGATTATTACCTGTGCCTTGGAGATACTGCACAGCTAGATGTAACAGGTGGAAATCAATTCCTGTGGACACCTTCAACTGACTTAAGTAATGACACAATAGCCAACCCAATGGCTTGGCCATTAACAACAACAACCTATACTGTTATTAGTGATCTGACTGGTACTTGTGGTAATCAGGATGATATTACTGTATATGTTGTTACACCATTTAATTTATCGACGAATGCAGATATTATTCTGTGTAATAATGGAAGTGCTCAACTTTCTGCAAATGCGGGCCCCCCTGATAATTATACTTATCAATGGACTCCAAGTGCTACATTGGATTATGATACAGTACAAAATCCATTGGCAAGCCCAACCTCTACAACTACATATGAAGTTGCAGTTACATCAAGCAGTGGCTGTACAAAGACTGCCACACAGATGGTTACAGTTGCCCCAACACCCCTGGTTATTGCACCTACTACTGATGATAAACTTCTGTGTCATGGAAGTTCTACTATGGCTCATGCAAATGTTGATGCTGGTGATTGCAACGCTTATATTGTAAACCAATCTCCGTATGCACCAATATCTGGAAGCGGCACTTCGGTTAGTCTTGGAGATGATGCAATGTCTCCCAATCTCAGCATTGGCTTTGATTTTTACTTTTTCTGTAGTTATTATGATATGTTTTACATTTCATCAAATGGATTCATATCCTTCAGCTCTGGATCGAATGGATGCTGCAGTGGACAGGTAATACCAAATGCAGGGATGCCCAATAACCTCATTGCTTATGCCTGGGAAGATCTTAGTCCCCAACTAGGGACTGTAGAGTATTTTACCACTGGTGCTTCTCCTAACAGGATCTTGGTGGTCAATTTTATTGATATCCCACACTATGGTGGGGGTAATTTAATCACCGCACAGATATTATTGTATGAAAGTACAAATGTTATTGAGATCCATACATTAAATATGCCTTCAGATGGTGGAGCCCATACTATGGGCATTGAAAACAGTAATGGTACAATGGCCTTTGCTGTAATGGGTAGAAATAGCTCTAATTGGTCTGCCTCCAACGAATGCATGAAGTTCACTCCTTTGGTGCCTCCACCATATACCCTTACATGGCTAGATTCTGATAGCAATATTGTTGGAACAACAGAGGATATCAGCATAACTCCTGATTCTTCAACTACTTATACCCTTATTATCACTGATGGGGCTTGTCAAAGTACGCAATCAGTTTCAGTTGATGTGAGTCGCGCATATGCTGGCCCTGATACTTCAATGTGCTTGGGAGATACGGTGCAGCTTATGGCATTATATGATGGCCCAGCCGGACTAGTGGTGCCCAATGCCTGTGCACCTTCTTCCGGTGCTTGTAATGGTATTCCAGTAGACTATGATATTGGTGCTGGTACGAGTGTTAATTCTTCTACAGTCTATCCTGCGCCATATGGGAATTGGTACAAAAATTCAAAACACCAAATTCTTTATACTGCAGCTGACCTTACAACAGCAGGAGTAACGCCAGGGTCAATTACTGATATTGGGTTTTTTGTCACTTCTATTAATGGAACAACTCTATATAAGTCTTATGAGATTAAAATGGGGTGTACGTCAGCTTCTAGCTTAACCACATGGATAACAGGATTAACAACGGTATATTCTCCAAAAAACTACAACATCGGAGTTGGTTTTAATAATCATGTTTTAGATATTCCATACGATTGGGATGGTAGCTCAAACATTGTAATTGAACTTTGCTATGATAATCGCTCTGATCCTTCATGGACAAACAACAGCTCTTCACCGTTTACCATTACTGGCTACACATCAGTTCTATATTATCGTGATGACGCCATTCTGGTTTGTCCATATACAAGTGCACAAACTTCAAGTTCAAACAGGCCTAATACCAGGTTTAAAGTCTGTGCGAATACCATAACTCCTGTCTTTACATGGTCACCTAATTTTAATATTTCAGATACCACGATTTCAAATCCTCTGGTCTCACCTTCAGTGCAAACACAATATATCGTTTCAGTGGATAATGGTTCATGTATTCTTAAAGATACAATCATGGTAACCCCAAGTTTTTTGCAAATGGGTTCATCAACAATTAATTCTAGTTGTAGTGGTATTTGTGATGGAGCCATTACCATAATCCCAACTTCGGGAATTTCTCCATATACTTATGTTTGGAATGATGTTGATACGCAGATCACAGCAACTGCCACTGGATTGTGCGCAGGAGAATACTCCGTAACTGTTACTGATAATGCTGGCTGTTTCTCGGTCTATAAAGATACAATTTTGGATGGTGCTGTGATTACATCGGCAATAATGAACATTTCTTCTGCAAGCTGTAATGGGATATGTGATGGTGAGGCTACAGTGGCATCTGTTGGCGGAACATCACCTTATACATATCTATGGAGTGATTTACTGGCCCAAACAACACCAACCGCTACTGGGTTATGTGCTGATACACTTTATGTAACCATAACTGATATGAATGGTTGTACTATAACAGATTCTGTATATATCTCTGAGCCATCTGTTTTTAATACTGTAACTAATGTAAGTTGCCAGGGTGCATGTGATGGAATTGCTTATGTTGTTCCAGTAGGTGGGTTCGCACCCTATACCTATTTATGGAGTGATCCTTTAGCACAAACAACCGCTATAGCAACAGGATTATGTATGGGAGTTTATATTTCAACAGTAAGTGATTCAAATGGTTGTGTGGTTACTGATTCTGTTCAGGTATATGCGCCATATACAGTGGTTTCCGGAACAGTATGTACGGATTCAACATGCAATGGTTCGGTGACAGTAACACCTGTTGGGGGTACGGAACCGTATACCTATTTGTGGGATGACCCAGGAGCTCAGACAGATTCTAATGCAACAGGACTGTGCCCCGGCACCTATTCCATTCAGGTTTTTGATGCTACAAACTGCATAATGTACGATACGATATTAATCCCATATCCATTAATTACTTCCATAACTGATAGTGCTGCTGCATCTTGTGCTAATGTATGTGATGGATCTGCTGTTGTTACACCCTCAGGAGGCCAGTACCCATTTACATATTTATGGGATGATGTTAGTGCCCAAACAGATTCGGCGGCAACTTCTTTATGCATGGGGAATTACAATGTCCAGGTTATTGATGGCAATGGTTGTGTAGATACTTCTTCTGTTGCTATATCGGGCCCAACTGCCTTGGTCATTCAAACCTCTGCAACTTGTTTTGGAGTATGTGATGGTTCAGCAACAGTAATTCCTTCAGGGGGAACGAGCCCATATACTTATTTGTGGAATGATCCGATGGCGCAGACAGACTCAATTGCAACTGGTTTGTGTGGGGGAACTTATTCAGTTAGTGTTACTGATGGTAATGGTTGCATCATTACGGATACAACTACTGTCTTTACCCCAACTAGTGTAATGTCTATTGTTGATGCAACCTGCCAGGGACTTTGTGATGGAAGTGTAACTGCTAGTCCTGTGGGTGGTGAACCTCCGTTCTCTTATATTTGGGACGATCCGAGCACGCAAACCATTGCAACTGCTAATAATTTATGTGTTGGCTGGTATCATGTTTCAATTACAGACGCTTTAGGCTGTGTACTTGTAGATAGTGCAGAAGTGTCAGAAACCTCACCACTGGGATTGGTTCAAACAGGAATCACTTATGTATCTTGTTATGGTTTGTGTGATGGGGAAGCTACCTTGGCTCCTTCTGAAGGCACACCTCCCTATACCTATATTTGGGATGATCCTGCAGCCCAAACTACCTTGACCGTAACTAATCTTTGTATTGGATCTTATACCATGACTTTAACAGATGCAGCAGGCTGTATTGCTAATGAGACAATTATCATTACTCAGCCATCTTTGCTGTTATCAGCAGTTGATTCTGCAATACATATAAGATGTAATGGAGATTGCAATGGAGAAGGAACTGTTTCTGGTTCTGGTGGTACTGCCCCTTATTCATATCTGTGGGATGATGCTTTGCTGCAAACTTCTGCTACAGCAACAGGCTTATGCGGAGACACTGCGGCCGGCAGGTTATATTACATTGTGGTTACCGACAAGCAAGGGTGCTCAACAAAAGATTCGATTAGGATTATTTCTCCTTCAAAGCTCTTGGCTACAACAGATACTACAAGAATTCACTGTGCATATGACTGTGACGGCCAAATAGCAATAATAAACCAAATGGGAGGATGGCCACCATATTCCTACCTTTGGAATGATCCAAATAGCCAAACAACTTCTACAGCAACTGGCTTATGTAGTGGCATTTACATGGCGAGGATACTTGACTCAACAGGTTGTGAATTAATGATGACTGATTCTGTAACTGCCTTAGCAGTTTCTCCATTGATTGCTAATTTTTCTGCTCATCCGTTTATTACTACTATCTTCAATTCAACCATTAACTTTAATAATCTTTCAATTGGAGCAATTGATTATGAATGGAATTTTGGTGATGGATCTCCGGAAGAAAGTGAACAAAATCCAGAACATCCATACTCTGATATTGAACCAGGAGTGTATGATGTGTGGCTTGTAACCTCTGACGCATATGGATGTCAGGATTCAATTATGAAAGAAGTTATTATCAGAGGTGATTTTGTTCTTTTTGCACCTACCGCCTTTACACCAAATGGAGATGGAATTAATGAGACCTTTTTTCCAAAGGGTATAGGAATAGATGAAAACAATTTCGACTTCTATATATTTGACAGGTGGGGAGATATGATTTTTAAATCAGATGACATTAATGAGCCTTGGGATGGTAAAGCAAATGATGGAAAAAAGGAAGCTCAGATTGATACGTATGTATGGCTTATAAGAACCTATGACATAAATGGTTTAGAGCATGAATATGTCGGGAAAGTTTCAATTATTCAATAAAGAAATTACACCATGCTTTTCTTCTTACCTTTTTCTTCCTAATTTTAGGTCAAATTATTACTGGCATTCATATTGCATTAAAATCGGACATGTTTAGAAAAGGGGTTCTGCTTTTATTCGTTTCTTTTATTGTACATACTTCAGCTTTGTCACAAAGTTTGATGTGGGAAGTTTTTAATAGCTCCAACTCTGACCTTCCTGAGAATAAGCTCAAATCAATAACCATGGATAGGGATGAAAATATTTGGTTGGGTACAGCTGGAGATGGAGGGGTTATGTTTGATAAGAAAAATTGGCATGTTTATAATGAATCTACCTCAGGAATAACAAATAATCATGTCGATTCGATAGCCATTGACTTAAATGGAAATATCTGGTTTGGAACTGGTAATGGGGTGTGTATGTTTGACGGAGATTCTACATGGAAGACTTTCAATAGCGAGAACTCGGGCCTGCCGAATGATGATATATATCCTCTTGCAATAGATAGAAGCATATCCTCTAATAATCACAAGCAAGATGAATATAACGTTTGGATTGGCACCTATGGTGATGGGGTTGCAAGATTCGATGGGAAAGACTGGAAAATATATAAGTCTACTAATTCACCGTTAATTGATGATTTAATCCGCTCAATTGCAATTGATAGACATGGAAACAAATGGATAGGCACTTTATTTGGAGGATTAGCTAAGTTTAATGGGGACGCTACTTGGGAGATTTATGCGAATTTCAACTCCAAGCTTCCTAGTAATTCGGTATATCCCATAGTTTTTGATAAGCATGATAATGTATGGATAGGCACTGAAGGAGGGTTGGCAATTCTTAAAGTTGATAACACTTGGGAGGTATACAAAAAAGATGATTCCGGGCTACCTGATAACAAGATTTATTCATTAGCCATTGATAAGGATGGTGTTGCATGGATTGGAACTGTCAATAGTGGCTTGGTTAGATTTGATCATAATCTTGCTAAAAGTGACACCAATGCATGGACTGTATATAATACATTTAATTCTGGATTACCTAATAATGAAGTACGAGGTATTAAAATTGATAAACAAGGCATAATATGGCTTGCATCTTATGGTGGAGGATTAGTGAGATATAATCCAAATGGTAAAGGCTGGAAAAATACTTTGTATGATCAACTGGAGGGTTTAGATCCTTATAAAGCCCAGCCCTGGAATATCAATCAATTGGCAGGAATGATTAAGAAATATGATTTTGTAAATGAGAATCAAAAGAAAATCATCAAAGGTCAATTAAATACCTATTTGAAGTTTAATCCAGATAATGTTGTTGCGTTGGTTCTTTCTACTCAACTTGGAATAAAAGAGGGCGCTGTAAGCGATGAGCTACATGAATATGTTGATAAGGCATTGAGTTTGGATCCTGATAATGCTGAGGCAAACTTTTGGAAAGGCAGGCTATTTGGGGTGAAAGAAGATGTTACAAGTGGAGAACAGGTTGATTTTATTTTTGGCAATTATGATGAATCTATTAAATATATAAAGAAAGCAATTGCAATTGACAAGTATAATATCAAATATAGGGAAACACTGGCCATATATCTTGCATCGAAGAGAAGTTTTGAAGATGCAAGGATTTTTACGAAATTTTTAGATGATGGCAACTTGCCGATCTATAAATTATTAAAAGACCTTCAGATGTTACCACTGCCATCAGGAGCAATATTCCTTCCAGATGAAACAAATAATATAATCCAGGTAATAAAAGATAGAGGAAACCTGGAAGATTTTCCTGTACTAAGAATCCATGCTTATGCTGTGCCAATTTCTGCATTAAGTTTAGAAACTTTCTTTGAAGAGAGGTTGCCAGAATTTGACCTCTTTGAGATAACAAATGATAAAAAGGCCAGGATTGCTACCTATAAACAATATCTCAAAATATGGGACAAAGAGATGTATACTGTGAATAGCGTTTTAGATATTCCTCCACGCCCCAATGAGGGCATAACTTTAGATATCTCAAGTATCTATCGAAAATCATCTAACAATGACCCTCCTTGGGCAAGCGAATTGTTTAAGATATCACCGACCTTGTCGGAAAGAAAAGCTTTTTGCAAAATGGTGTATGTGAATTACAGGTAGGTAATCAATGGAGGTGTTGAAAAAATTTAATAATTTTAAGATTTATCAGATCCTTTACCGTCCTTTCTTAATTTCGTCTTCGACTTCTTCTCTGGCTTTTTCTTCTTCTTTATCAGATCCTTGCTTTTTAAATTGCCAACCTTCATTGCCAGCGATGTTTTTTCATTATTTACTGTAATAGTTATTGTATCTCCTTCAGAAATATTTGACTTAATTATTTCTTCAGCAAGCAGGTCTTCAATATATTTTTGTATGGCTCTTTTTAATGGTCTTGCACCAAATTTATCATCATATCCAATATCCACAATAAAATCTTTGGCAGATTTATCCAATTCAACTGTGTACCCTAATTTTGATATGCGCCCATATAGTTTTTGCAACTCAATATCAATTATTTGATGAATATGATCTCGATTAAGTGAATTAAATATAATAACATCATCAACCCGATTAAGGAATTCTGGAGCAAAGACTTTTTTTAGCGCATTGGTTATTACACTTTTACTATAAGTATCTGAACTGTCTTTCTTCCCTTTTGTACTGAACCCAACCCCTTGGCCAAAGTCACTGAGTTGCCGTGACCCAATATTAGATGTCATAATGATAATTGTGTTTTTAAAATCTATTTTTCTGCCTAGGCTATCTGTCATCAAGCCATCATCTAATGCCTGAAGCAATATATTAAATACATCAGGGTGTGCTTTCTCAATTTCGTCTAATAAAATAACTGAATATGGTTTCCTTCTAACCTTTTCAGTCAGCTGGCCGCCCTCTTCGTAACCCACATAACCTGGAGGAGCTCCAACTAATCTGGAAATAGCAAACTTTTCCATATATTCGCTCATGTCGATTCGAATCAAGTGGTCTTCGCTATCAAACAATGTCTTTGAAAGAATTTTTGCTAATTGTGTTTTTCCAACACCTGTAGGTCCCAGAAAGATAAAGGATCCAATGGGTTGATTGGGATCCTTTAAACCTGCTCTGTTACGTTGAATCGCTTTGACAATTTTGCTGATAGCTTCATCCTGTCCTATAATCTTCTCTTTAATTTCATCCTTCATTTTAGCCAATCTGCTCATTTCAGACTGAGCAATCCTTTGTACTGGAATACCAGACATCATCGCTACTACTTCAGAAACACTTTCTTCATTTACTACTTCACGCCTGTTCTTAGTTTCTTCTTCCCATTGAGAATTTGCCTCATCAAGGTCATCCAATAATTGTCTTTCAGAATCTCGGAGCTTTGCCGCTTCTTCATATTTCTGGCTCTTAACTACCTTGTTTTTTTCTATTTTTATCTCATCAATTTTCTTCTCAATTTCTGTTATACTCTTAGGCACATTGATGTTGACGATATGAACCCTTGAGCCTGATTCGTCTAACGCATCAATAGCTTTATCCGGAAGGAAACGGTCCGTGATATATCTGGATGTAAGCTGAACGCAAGCATTGATAGCATCATCAGTATATTTGACTTTGTGATGATCTTCATATCGTTCCTTTATATTATTCAAGATCTCAATGGTTTCATCTGGTGTTGTAGGCTCAATCAACACTTTCTGAAACCTTCTCTCCAATGCACCATCTTTTTCAACATATTGCCTGTATTCATCAAGTGTAGTAGCTCCTATACACTGAATCTCTCCACGGGCTAAAGCTGGCTTAAACATGTTTGACGCATCCAAAGAACCACTTGCACCTCCAGCACCTATAATTGTATGGATTTCATCTATAAACAAGATAACATCACGAGACTTTTGAAGCTCATTCATTACAGCTTTCATTCGCTCTTCAAATTGGCCTCTATATTTTGTTCCTGCTACAAGCGCAGCCAGGTCAAGCGTGACCACTCTCTTGTCAAATAAGACCCGAGATACTTTCCTTTGAACAATCCTTAAAGCTAGCCCTTCTGCGATTGCCGACTTACCCACACCAGGTTCGCCTATTAATATTGGATTGTTTTTCTTTCTCCGGCTAAGAATTTGTGAGACTCTTTGTATTTCTTTCTCACGACCTACAATTGGATCAAGCTTTTCTTCTTCTGCTAGTTTTGTAATATCCCTGCCGAAATTGTCCAAGACTGGTGTCTTGGTCTTTGACTCACCTAAACGCTTAGATTCCCCACTTCCAGATTTCCTAAAGTTGTCATCATCATCTTCATCATCAGGTTCATCAGTAGGGCTGCCTGGGAATTCTGATGATGGTAGTGTTATTAAGAACTCGAGCTCTTCCTTAACGGAATCATAATCTACTCCCAGCTGGCCTAATACTTGGGTGACCACATTATCATCATCTTTTAAAATAGCAAGTAATAAGTGTTCAGTCCCAATTTTTTTGCTTTTAAATAATTTAGCTTCAAGATAAGTGATTTTTAAAGCACGTTCAGCCTGTT
>JYMV01044037.1_pt1 | contig 12365 bp, 14 predicted proteins | sample 338911 | NCBI WGS metagenome assembly JYMV01 (sample SAMN03354496, study PRJNA234377) | hydrothermal vent metagenome | biome: Deep sea; feature: Hydrothermal plumes at the Eastern Lau Spreading Center, Western Pacific Ocean; material: Seawater | place: Tonga | collected 2009 | depth 2000 m m | reverse complement strand
ATCGTAATCTGTTTTCAGGAATCCGCAAAACACTAAAATCTGGCGGATTGCTTTTTTACGAAACCTTTACCCTGGACTACCTGAAATACAGTAGTTTCAAAAAGGAGTGGGTTTTAGAACTTAACGAATTGTTACAGGTATTTGCCGATTTTCGTATTTTGAGATACCGGGAAGTGGATGAAAATCCTAAGGCCTTCGCTTCGCTGGTCGCGCAAAAACCATAATGAATCACAGGCTATTTGACTGGCGGTCATGAAACATCACCTCTATAGGACTTTTTTCCTCATCACGGTATTGGTCTCAGGACTGATTTTGGGTTGCGCATCGACCAAGGAGAAAAAACTTCAAACCAAGGGGTTTACGCTTTCCTACAAAGACAAGTCTTCAGCAGGATCCTCTGTCAACAAGACGCAACTGAATCATCCCCTTAAAATATCGGAAACTGAAATAAGGAATTATTTAAGATCCCTCGTATTTGAAGAACTTTCTCTGTTTGGCAAGAAAAAACCCGTTTTCCTCTCTCAGGACATAGACCGAATCGGACGCTTGCTCACAAAAGCTTTCCATCGAGTTCGGAGCAACAAAATTATCTATTATGAACTGGAAACGCCTCGAGGGACAACGTCAGGAGAAATTTTCGCCAGCAAGAAATATATCCATTGGCGGTTTGACTCTATCAAAGGGATGGGGTTTACCGGACGATCTAAAACCAGTTGGGGAAATACTAATTGGAGAATGGTGCCACAGTCAGGGCAAAAGTATCAAGCTGTCCAAAAGCTTCTGGGAACCCAGGCCCAGGAAAACTGGATTTTTGCCGAACTGCAACCTACCTCGAAAAGGCAAAAAAATGCCCGGCAGAAAAACTTCCAATCAGGTCCTTCCAAAAGCCGAAAGGAAATTCCATTAAGAGAACCGGCAAATAACAGGCACTCGCCCCAAAAAAGTCCCCCCAACCCGGCTCTGGAAGAAAAGCTCGAGTTTCTGAAGGACTTGCATGAAAAAGAATTAATCGATGAAAAAGAATATGACCAGAAAAAGAAAGAGTTGCTCGATACCTACCTTTGACCTCGTTTGTTACCCCTTTTCGCCGGAGCAACGTGACAGAATTTCATCGACCTTATCCATAAGATCGTTTCGTTCCTGATTGGTAGTATCAATTTCCCTCTTAGTTTGGACAATCGAGGCATCCGGCAAATCTGTCCTGCGGGCCTCATCTTCCAAATGCCAAAGCTTGATATTACGAAAAGCCAATTCGCTCACCACTTCCCCCAACTCCTTGATTCCATCAGAGGATGAAACATTGGTATTGGTATACATCTTGATTTTTTCATCACGAATACGAACTTCCCCCCGCAGGGCCGCACCCAGAAAGCCATTGACCTCATTCATCAGGTCCTGCCTCTGCCTGTCCGCCAGATCTCTTTTTGCCTTGAGTTCTTCCCTTTTGGAGGCGGAGATTTCTTCATTTTCCAACGCCTCATCCAGATGCCAGATACGTAAGTTTTTAATTGAAAGCTTATCAACCAGACTGCCTAAAGTTTCAGCCATGTAAAGTATTTTGAAAACGAGTTGAAGGTGAATTTGTAGAGGTTCTCTTATTTTTTTTCCAAATTAACACACCCCATGCAGGGGTTCAACCTTGCACGGAGAACCTCCGCTGGCCAGTGTGACGCCGGACCCAATGGGCAATAACTTTTTCGGGGGAGCAAAAAAGTTGTCTCGGCCTAATAAGCCCTTGCCTCGTTGCCCCCACGGCTAGTGGTCAATTCTTCACGATGCAATTCAAACCATCTCGCACCGTCAGTAGAACCGATTCTACCCGGTGGTCTTGCATGACCCGTTCATTAAACTGGTGGATCGCCTTGTCCGAATCGTCCTTGGGATCAAGCACCCTGCCACTCCACAGAACGTTATCCACCGCGATCAAACCCCCCTGGCGGATCAATGGGAGGATTGCCTCATAATAATTGCTATAATTCTCTTTATCCGCATCGATGAAGGCCATATCAAACGGACCGGTCAACGTTTTAATAGATTCCAGCGCGGGGCCTTCCAACAAGGTAATTTTTTTTTTATGTGAACTTTCGGAAAAATATTTCCGCGCAAAGGCAATCGCCACAGGGTCCAATTCACAGGTCACCAAAGTCCCCTCCTGCGGTAAAGCCTCCGCCATCGACAAGGCACTGTATCCGCCAAAGGTACCTATTTCCAGAATGCGTCGAGCCCCAACCAGACGGGCCAGAAGTTTCAAAAATCTGCCCTCCACCCTACCTGTCGTCATTTGGGGAATCTCCAGTTTTTCGTATGTTTCCTCCTCAAGCCTTCTTAACAGATCACCTTCTTCACTGGTGTGTAGGTAAGCGTATTTTTCTATCTTTTCATCAATAAAGTCCATGACCCCTCCCTCAGTTTTCCTAATACACCACAATCCCCTCATCCAAGATGCGCCAAGTATACCAGGTACCCACTGTTTCAAATGGATGCCATTTTTTCCCCAAAGTACGCATTCTTTCAGGAGTGGGCAATGCCCTCATATTATAAAGTTGTTTCAATCCGGCCCTGAGCCCCAAATCCCCCACTGGCAAAACATTCAGCCTATTCAGGGAAAATATCAGGAACATCTCCGCAGTCCACCGACCAATACCATAGACTCCTGTTAACTGCCGAATAATTTCTTCATTTTCCAGGTAAGCCATACGGTGAGGGCGAATAGTTCCATCGAGAAATTTTTCGCTGAGATCTTTCATATACCTCACTTTCTGGTTCGACAGTCCTACTTCCCGCAATTGTTTTCCCGGCAGATCCTGTACCCTTTCGGCCGTGGCCCGGACACCTGCAAAAAGGTTTTCAAAACGATGCGTAATGCTTTCCGCGGCTTTCGTCGAAATTTGTTGCGCGATGATGGCTTTGCACAACACCAGAAAATAATTTCTGTTCCGGCTCAGCTTGAAAGCGCCTACCCGGAGGATGACACCTGCCATCACCGAGTCCCTCTTATCAAAATGCTGCAGAATCATTTTTCTGCTTGGGAGTTTTTCCAGCATCTCGGGTCATCCTCTCCAGTCTACCTGAAGGGCTCTGACGCTTTTCAGATTTGGAGAAGCTCGAAGCTGATCGACAGCCTGATCGCTGATCCGGTTATGGTACAGGTCAAGGGTAATTAAACGGGGAAAGGCCTTTGAACGGCAAAGCAAATCCACAGCGCTATCTTCCAATCCGTTTCCCGCCAGGGACAAAAGAGTCAGCTCCTGGAAGTTGCCGGACTCGCATAACGGTCGCAGACCCTCCAGTCCCAAACCTGTCCGTTGCAGATAAAGTTCTCGAAGGCTTTGTAATTTAGAATCTCCCGCAAGAATCCGCGCACCTGCAGGCCCTACCGGATTGAGATTGAGGTAGAGCATTTGCAAATTGGCAAGAACTGTTGACTCTGTCAACGTTTTCAAACCTTCAAGGCCGATCCGGTTACTCTGGAGAAAAAGTTTCCGCAGATTACCCAGAAAGGGGGATACGGCTAATGATTGTACCGAGTAGTTCGTGAGTTTGTTATAGGCCAGGGAAAGAACCAGCAGTTTCTCCAACTGGGGCGAGTTTGCCAGCACCCCCACTCCTTCATCTCCGAATTCATTTTTATCCAACCACAACTCCTTAACTTTGCGGATTCCGTCATAGGTCAAAAGGTCCTCGACATCTTCCATGAGCACTTCTTTATCGATGAGGTCGAGTTTATAGATGGCCTTTTCGCTGTTCTCCATCTCGGCAATGGCCTCAGCCTCGCTCCAGACCATCGCGGTGGAATCATCCGGCTCATCAGCCAGAACTGTCAGGCTGTTTTTAACCAGGCTTTCAAAAAGAGGACTCATCATTTCAGCCACCCCTGCTCTTTAAAAAAAGCAATGATTTCATGAGCCGTTTCTCCGGGCTTGCGGGTAGTGGTGTCACAAATAAAATCTGCGCAAGAATGGTACTTTTCATGTCGGTCGGCAAGAATCTTTTTCTGTTCTTCCTCAAAACCGAGACCTTCAACCAGGGCAGGCCGATTGCGGTCTTTTTTAATTCTCCGGATGATCGCAGACAGGCTCGCCGTAAGCAAAACGCATTTCCCCTCTTTTTTCAATAGGACCATATTTTTGTCATCCAGCACCACTCCCCCACCACAGTCAATGATACTGCCCTGAGCCTCTCCGGCAACCCGACTCACAACATCAGATTCCAATTTGCGGAAGCTGGGCCACCCTTCCTGTTGCACAAATTCGGAGATGGATTTCCCAGCGGTTTGGGCAATCAGATCATCAATTCGATACAGTTGTCTCCTCAGTTCTTTGGAAAGAATTTTTGCAATCACTGATTTTCCAGTTCCCCTGTAACCCAGCATGACAATATTCAACGGTCTGTATCCTGTAATAGTTTAGACTTCCCGTGGGTCTTGTAATAGACCCTTGCAACATCCAGTTCTCGCAAAAGCTTTGTTTCGAATAACGCAAAAAGAGTAAAGGAATGTTCTCGCCGATGCAAACGAAACCTTCCACCCACTTGGTGCCAGCGTGATACCCCATTCGGGGCATGCGTGATGCCCTCTTCATTTGCCTTCATGCCCCGTAATATTTCACCTTAGCTTTCGCGCCCGGTACGGGTAGAAAGGGTAAAGACCAATTTTAAGCATAACTCGCTGGACCTAAGGAGCCATAGCTCTATTTGGCGAACAACCATTTTCTTGACTTGACGAGCCTTGCTCGCCATAGAAAGTTATTGCAGTAGCCACTGGTCGGTGGAGATTTTCTTCTAATGGTAGCCCCCTATGTTATACTCATGGTTCCTTGGGAAATCGGTTTTTCACATTCTCTTTGACCAACCATTTTGAAGGAAAGGGCAATTGGTGAAAAAATTAATTGTTTTAACTATTTTAGCTGTGAGCATTTTTTTCCAGGCGCCTGGAATCTGGGCTGAAGAGGACGAAAAGACCCAGAAAAGAAGAGCCCTATGTGAAGAAGGCAATTCTGCAGCATGTTTTCAAATGGGGGAATACTATCGCTTTGAGTGGAGTCGTTATGGCAAAACGCAAGACCAGAAGACAGCGCTAAATTTTTACATCAAAGCCTGTGATGACGGCTATATGACCGGCTGCACCAACGGTGGAATTCTCCTGGTTATGAAAGGAACGCCTTACAGCAAGGAATTCAAACAAGCACGAAAAATGTTCATCAAGGCCTGCGAAGCGGGTGAGGACCCGTCCTGCTTCAACATGGGGAGCCTGTATTTCAAGGAAGGACGCCAGAAAAGATCTCTGCAGTATTATTTGAAAGCCTGTGATATGGGCAACAGGGCAGGCTGTGCAAAACACAAGAGGTTGTCCCGCTAAAAAATATGCAAGATAAACTCAAGAACTGGGAGGAACTGTGTAACGACGGTGAAAACTATGGCAGTGAAGGAAAAAACCTTTCACCAAAAGAAAAAATCCTGTTTGAAAGTATTAAGGACAAAAAAGTTCTTAAAATCCAGGATGCTTACCTGTTTTCCAAAACCGGGAAAATCGAAGAAAACCACGGGCCCGACCTGGCCGCAATGATCGCCAACTGCCAATTCATCAAAACCATCTCCAGCATAATCCTTACCCATAATCATCTTGGAGCGGAGGGGATAAAAATTCTCACCCGATCCCAGTTCCTACCTAAAGTCAAGGACCTTCATTTGGGTTCCAACAACCTTGGAGATGAAGGCGCTAAAATCATCGCCCAAGCAGAAGTTTTCTCAGAACTCGTGACCCTGAATCTGGAATGCAACGGTATTACCGCTGAGGGAGCCAAAGCCCTGGCCCAATCTTCTGTGCTGACAAAAATTGAATACCTGAATCTGGTTGATAACCGGGTCGGCGATGAAGGGGCTTTGGCCATCGCCAATTCAGATAATTTAGGCAACCTGACCTATCTGCATCTGGGCGGCAACCGGGTTAAATCTGAAGAAGCAAAAGCGGCTTTAAAAAATTCCCCAAAACTCAGCAAGCTGGAAAAACTTAAAGTATTCTAGCGGAGTACCTCCGCCGGTAACTTGGTCCTCTTGCGAGGGAGGCTGAGGTGAGGCTGAGCGTCTAAATGGAGTTGGGGTCATCGGGGCGAAGCAGTTCCGGCCGGGAATAATTAACCAGTCCAGGATCCTCTTCCACACCTTCTTTAAGCACAAGAGTTTTTAAATTTTTCAGGACTTTGCTTTCATGGATCGCTTGTGCCCCTTCGTTGCCAAAATAATTTCTTCCGGCATAAAGATGTGTCAATCCAGCCAGAGAGGCAGATTCCCCCAGGGCTTTTGCGCCTTCATCCCCAAACATATTTTGCGAAAGCTTCAAAACCTTGAGCGCTTTCCATTTCGGGGCCGAGACAAGCACCTTCAATCCTTCATCCTTCAACTTATTCGCTGTAAGATTCAGTTCCTGCAATTGGTCCATAAGACTCCCCTGAACCATTTCTTTCAGGGCTTCAAGATCAATATAACCGCGCTCCATTTCCAGCTTCTTCAATCCGGGAAAAGAAGTGGTCTCCCCAATGGCTTTGGCCGTTTCGTTGCCTGCCTCATTCCACCCAATATCCAAAGATTCCAGGTTAGGAAAATTTTCCGACCGCATCAAATCTGCCACAGAGGAATCCGTAAGGCGGTTATCGGAAATGACCAGTGTTTTTAAATTCTTCATCTTGATTTGGTTGGAACGGGCGACATCCGTCAACCCCTGCCCTGTCAGGAAATTGATTCCCAAATAGAGTTCCTCAATTTGTGCAAGGTTTTCCGACTCAAAAAGAACAGGCAAAGCATCGTCACTGATCTGATTGTCAGCGAGATCAAGAATCCGGACCTTTTCCAATCCATGATAATTACAAATGATTGTTACATCATCGTTGGCAATATATTTCCCTGAAAGTTTGAGCAAACTCGGATCTTCTGCTAACAAGGACTGAAGGGTTTCCTCCCACTTTGCCGTTTTCTCCTCAAATGAAGGTTTGTACTCTTCATACTCCGAATTCCCACCTCGCTCGATACCCATTAATTTCTCCTGAACGCTTTCAAAAAACGGTTCCCTCTATATAGCGTGAAACGCTTTTCATATTAACAGCTTGCCATTCCCCTGCTAAACGTAAAAAGGGCCGGAAATGTCCTCAATTTAGCTGGTTCGTTTCGCGCACCTAACGGGCCAACCCCAAAAACCAAAATAACTTATTAAATTTCAATATATTAACCCGATTTATCCGCAACCGGCAAACTTGGCACGGTCCCTCTCAGAAAAACCTTCGTAAAAAGATTAAAAAAAATTAATCCCAGATTAACAGACTTTTAATCTTGGTTCCATACAATGTCATAGAAATGATTAAAGACCGTCCAGGTAAATCATGGCCCTGGCTGAAAATGGGAGGGATACTAAATGGAAATGTTTAAAACGATCGATATACGCGGGCTTTCATTTTTCAGCGCATTGCAATTGGCATCGAAAGAGTTTGACCGCATCAAAAAAAATGGGATTTTGGAACTCATTGTAGATAAAAAAAGAAATATTGCGGATGCCTTATCCAAATGGGCCAAAAACCAGGGGTATAAAATTTCGGATATCGAGGATGATCCTCGGATGGTGCGTCTGTTCATTCACAAGAGTTCTCGAGCAATAAAGGTTTAGCGAAGAATTAAAACGATAAACACAGGCTATTTCAGGTCTTTCAGGTTTCAGTCTCCTCCTCTAGCTGAAAATCTTAAGCCTGGAATAGCCTGTGTATTTTTGGTCCTACCTATTTCGGTTTTTTCGGATGATTTTTTTCGTAAATAATTCTCATCCCATCCAGAGTTAAAAATGGATCCAGCGTATCGATAACCGTTGATTTTGAAGCAATCCAATCAACGATCCCCCCTGTGGCCACCACATGCGCGTTTTGCCCCAGCTCCTTTTTAATTTGTCGGACCAGGTTTTCAATCATTCCCGCAAAACCATAAACTGCACCGGAACGAATACTATCTACGGTAGATTTTCCAATCACATTTTCCGGAACCAGCATATCGATTCTCGGCAGTTTGGCGGTGTGTTTGAACAGGGCCTCCAGTGAAATCTGAATACCTGGGAAAATGGCTCCCCCCAGATATTCCCCTTTCCTGGACACCACATCGAAGGTTGTGGCAGTGCCGAAGTCCACAATAATCAGTGGCCCACCATATTTCTCGAATGCCGCCACCGAGTTGACAATCCGGTCGGCACCCACTTCAGCAGGATCACGGTAGAGGATGGAAATTCCCGTTTTAATACCCGGCCCCACCACCAGAGGCTCACATGAAAAATATTTCTTCGCCATGTCTTGAAGGATGGGAACCAGCGGCGGAACTACACAGGCGATAACAATGTCATCAATTTTATCTATCTCAACATGGTTCGATTGTATAAATTCCTTGAACAAAACCCAGTATTCATCAGCCGTACGGTTCCATTCTGTTCGAATTCGCCAATGGGCCAGGAGTTTTTTACCGGAAAACAGACCGATCACATTATTTGAGTTGCCGACATCAATAACTAATAGCATAATAAAACCTATACAATATTTCGAGGACCCTGCGAAAATAGCAGAGCCCACAAGCGATAACAACCACGAAAAATCGTTTGTGTGGAATAGGTCCCTTTAAATATAATAAGATGATTCAAATTGGCTACTCAATTGGACCCTGTATATTGTGAAAGATAATTATAATATTGAAATGGAAGATATTTCAAAATTTCCCTTGGAACGGTCTGCGGATTTTTTTTTCTGGGAAGACTTTTCCTATCAGGAGTTACAGGAACAGGTGTTGGACAACCTGGACACCGATAAGGTCCGCAGGTTTTGCGGGATCATCAGAACCGGGAGTCCTTTCCAATTAAACGATTACTATTATCGAATCAAATCCATTTAAATATGGAATACATCTCCAAACGACCTTACAAAATGTGCCGCTTTGTCCATTAACCCCCTGCCACCACTAGGCGTGGGGCCAATGTGCAATATCTTTACCCTGCGGACAAACGTTCTATCGGCTCAAAGAGCCATTCCTAGTCGGCCCCACGCCTAGTGGTTGTTTTCTGGTTCCAACCCTTCAGCTTCATACAACCCAGGTATCCCGTATGCTCCCCTTCGAATCCAAATTCACGGCCTTGGATTTTGTGGCTGAACTTATCCTTTTCCGCCATACACTTATGGGAATCTTCCCGAAATTTCTGCTCTCCTTTACCACTGTCCTCATTCATAAAATCTTCGAATTGGCGGTCTTCGGAGCAACCAACCGACAAAATAAAAATTAAAATTAATCCAACCCGTAGCATTCAGTTCTCTTTCTTTAATTTTCAGTCAGTTCAATATCGATTCATTCCACTAGGCGTGGGACCAGCAAGCAATAACCCGTCAAGCCGCGAGAATGTTTGCCCGCAGGGAAAAGATATTGCAGTTTGCCAGCGGAGGCTCTCCGCTGATTCCTGATTCTTACTTCTATTTTAAGCGGGTAAAGGGAAACCTATATTTTCGCAGCTCAAACAAGGCCGGAAGCATGAACAGGGCACAAACCGTGCAGGTTATTATTCCCAGTTCTACCACCGAGGCAATGGACCTGATCCCTGCATGATGAGCAATATTCAAACTGGTGTAGCCTGCTAAACTGGTCAAAGCCGACAATATTATGGCGCTTCCCGTCTCCTGCAGTGACTTGAGCGATGCGCCATTAGAATAATCCAGGATATGGTGACTGAGATATATACAATGATCTATCATGATTCCCACGATAGAAGGGAGCATGACGATATTGATAAAATTTAATTTCACACTAAAAACAGACATGAGTGCGCCGGTCAAAGCCAGACCTGTAAAAAGAGGCAGGAAAGTAATGACAGCCAAACGAATACTGCCAAGGTCCACTACAAGAATTAAGAACACCAGTGCGAAAGCGATGCCCATCGCCATTGGGCCCTTTTGCTTAACCCAATCCAGAATTTCTGCCGCGATCAGGTTTTCATTTAAAACTGAAATCTTAATATTTTTTTCCACCATCATGTGCTTCAATTTCCCCACTTCTTTTTCCAACTGATAAATATTTTCGACACGAAAAAAGTTTTTATCTGCGGGAGAAAGCAACAAAACTAAATAATCATCTTCAGCACGGAGTTTTTTCTCCAAATTATGGGGTATTCGATTTTCGTCAAATGGCTCGGCATTCACCAGCTTTTTAAAATTTTCATACCGGTCGTTTCCCAGTGAAAATTTGATAATATCCATATTGTCATAAACGATTTTTCTAATCCGGAAAATCACATCCTTCTTTGACTCATATTCCTCACGACTAAACATGTTTAAAGAATACTTGAGCCCTATGATGGTCTGGTCCCCACTCCTGCTTTTGATTTCCTCCAAGGCTGTATGGATTTCAAACAGATTTTTCTTTTCAGGGGTCAGGATCAAGGTAGGGGAAAAAGCAAAACCGAAATCATCCGTGGTAACTGTCTCATATTCGCTGGCTGGGGACTCCCCCTTGAGTTTCTGAAAATCATATTCAAACCTGAGTCCGGGAAGAAGAAATAAACTCGCAACCATTAAGAGAAGGAACATGGTAGAAAGGAAATAAGGCGTGGTAGAATACAGGTTGGAAATTTTAAAAGTGAATAACCTGGGCCGGGGTTTTCTCAACCAGCGGATTTTGTCATAAAACAATGCCTGCGCCGGAAATATGAAATAGTAGCTCAAAAAAGCGGAGACGATACCCAGCGTAGCGATTATTCCGAACTCTGAAAACCCCGGAAAATCTGAGAAACTTAAGATTGAAAAAACACTTATCGTCGTCAGCATCGCTATAAGCCCTGACCGTCCTACTTGGGTCACAACCAGTTCCGCTGCCTCGGCAATGGTTTTTCCTTTAAGGAGTTCCTGCTTGAAGCGAATATAAAGATGAATCCCATAATCGATCCCCAACCCCATTAATATAGCCACCAGAAAACCTGAAATTATATTCAAGTGTCCGATGAACAGGCGCGTTAACGCGAACGTATAAGTCAATGACAGCATTAAGGGGAAAATAATGAGCGGTATGGAAAACCAGGATCGGGTGTAGATAAGGATAATACAACTTGCCAGCAGGGCCGCGAGCATCGCTGACTTCTTGAGATCACTTTGGATAAACTGGTTTTCTTCCAGCCGCACAATAAGCGAACCGGTAAGTTTGATAACCAGCTCTGGGATATCTCTTTCAAGTCCTGTCTGGTCAATCGCCTCTTGAACAAGCCGGACATATTGCTCTGTAAAATCTGTATCGGTAACCGTCCCCTTTGGTTTGACAAAAATATAATAATTCTTTTTCCGCTTGCCCTTATGATAGGGGTTAATATCTTCGAAGATATGGAAGCGATCGGCAAGCGTTTGAAGCTTGGTCGGATTGAAAAGTTCATCTTCCCCAAAAAACCCACCAAACTGACCCCGGGCATAGTCAACCGCTTCCTCAACCAAGGATTCCAGGTGAAGCAAATCTGCTCTTGGAATTAACAGGAGTTGGCGGTTTTTTAAAAATTCTTCGGGTATTTTCGAATCCACAAATTGGGTTCCGGGTACTTTTTCCAAAGCCCGTGCAAGTTTGCCAATCACTTCAGAAGCCTGAAAGGGATTCAACTGTTCCAGAACAACAACCAGAGGACCAGACCCTCATTAAATTCTTTTATTAATGGTAAATCCTGAGGAAGAAGGTTATCCATCCTGGGGTTGAAGCTCAAGCCACTAGCCCAATAAATGGACAACCCGCTTAAAAGGACTGCCAGAATCAGTAAGGTCCCAGGGTATCGGTAGGTAATTTTTTTGAAACACCAACCAAGAACTGTTTTCATACCTAAAATATTGAAGGGGAGAGAGGCAAAATCAAAAAACCTTTAACAGGAAAAACTAATAGGAACCTGCGCAAATATACACAGACCGATTCTTGTTGGGAACTGGGGTTGATTTCCAATTTTTTTATCTATTCCATCTTAATATTGCGTCGGTAAAGCAATCTCTAATCAAACTTATTTCTACCTCTGCCACGTGCCACATTGGTTTCCCTGGCGGCTTTAACCACTGCGACTGACACATTTTCCACCACCTTGGTATCAAACACGCTTGGGATGATGTATTCCGGTTGTAAATGGTCTTGGGCAATACAATCAGCTATCGCATACGCCGCAGCCATTTTCATTTCCTCATTGATATGTGTGGCCAAGCAATCCAGCGCACCCTTGAAGAGCCCGGGAAAACATAAAACATTATTGATCTGATTGGGATAATCACTTCTGCCTGTTGCCATGATCGCCACATGAGGCCCGGCCTCTTCAGGCAAAATTTCTGGAATCGGATTGGCCATTGCATAGA
>JYMV01053097.1_pt1 | contig 12369 bp, 26 predicted proteins | sample 338911 | NCBI WGS metagenome assembly JYMV01 (sample SAMN03354496, study PRJNA234377) | hydrothermal vent metagenome | biome: Deep sea; feature: Hydrothermal plumes at the Eastern Lau Spreading Center, Western Pacific Ocean; material: Seawater | place: Tonga | collected 2009 | depth 2000 m m | reverse complement strand
ATCCATTCTTGTGTTGTCGAGGAAATTGATGCACTATCGACCAAGCGTGATGAAGACGACAATATTGTGTTTGATTCCAAAGTTGGTTTTGATGTTGTTTGTCGTTTTTTGGATGAACTTCAAACTCTAGTCAATGATTTCAAACAAAACCGACGCAAAGGATTTAGACCAGAGCCGTTTGTTTTCGGTGACGAATCTATTTCCATTGGAAAATACATTCACATTTATGGAGAAGACTATCATAAATTGATAACTCAACTGAACGAACTCGTTGATGATTATTACGACGATGTTGTAAAGGCTAATTCTTTCAACATTAAAAGCCGAGACGCCAGAAATGAGATTTACAATCTTTTAGACAGTGATGTTCTTTCTAAACCTGAAAACACACCGAAATTCAGAATTGCATTCTCGAAATTGGTGATGGTATTAGTTCAGAATTATTATATCATTTCTTAATTAAAAGGCTCTTTTGAGCCTTTTTTATTGTTTTTGAATTGAAAATTTGATATAATAACTTTATCAAATCAAAGGCTATCAGGAGATTTTCTCATGAGTTCCAATAAAATTGAAAACGCTCAAACTAAAGCATTGGTTTGCATGGCTGCTGTAGGTGACTGGCCTAAAAATGCACCCGCTATTTTGGTAGGCGATTATGACACTGAAATCTCTTGCATGTGTTATCAAACACAATTTGAAACAATGCCTGAAACTGAAGACGATATCAAGCAAGACTGCATCGTTCGACACCTTGAAAATATCAAAACTCATCTGCGAATAAAAATCGCAAACGCTTTTCAGCAAGCTGAAAGGGAAGAGCAGGAGCGAGCCGTTCAAGGTTTCCGCGAAACTCAACAACAAGCCCCCGAAGGCACTGTTTCTGAACTGGCCGAGCGCTTTGGACTTTCAAAAAAGAAAATTCGTCAAATGAAGCGCGATGGAACCCTTCATACTTTGTTTGAGAATGCCGAGTAACCGTTTACTTTTCAGGCAAAATAAGGTATAATCACTCTATATTAACAAAGCCGATAGGTGCGATATGTACAACATGACTCTTAACGATTTTGGGAACCTGATGAAAGAGTATGGCGAAATTGAAGAGCTTAAACATAAAGCTCTTGCAGAATTCAGAAAAAACCAAGAGCATACTGAGACTTCTCGAAAACTGTTTGATGATCATAACAAACGTCGCGAGGCATTTGTCTCTAATTTTCAAAAGCGCTGATATTATGAAATTCGTTAACCCCGAGATTGTCATCTGTAAAACCGGATTTTTTCGAAGAATGTTTGGCAAGCATTATGCCATCACATTTGAAGCCCTTGTGGAATCTCAAGAAGGCGATGTTTTCCCTAAACGTCTTTATTTTGCCAGAGAGTATTGCCACAAATCTTCATTTAATCAAAAAGTGATTCGGCAATTTATTGAGCGAATTAAAACGAAAACAAGTGACACAATCAGGGATAAAGCTCCTATTAAGATTACCGATTATACGAACACTTATCAACACAATGTTATTCTCGCATAGAGGACAATAAAATGTATATTATGAATCCAAGAATTTTTATTGAACCTGCTAACTGGTTTCAACGGATTTTTAAGAAGGCTTATATCATTAAATTTGTGGCCGCAACCGAGCGTTATGGCGATACAAGTCGTTGGGCAGTTACTGAAACTTTTTTGGAGCAGTCTTTCAAAGAAGAAGAATTCAATGAACAAGCCATCGAAAATTTTGTTCAAAATGTCGTCTCAAAAATTTCAGGTAATATTTCCATTGATATTTTTGACTCTACGAAAACTTACTCAAAAGACACCATTTATTGCAAACATAAGGATTAATCATGGATTTTGTTATTTGCTCAAGGGCTGAAATGCTTCGCAACATTATGGATGAACGATTCACCGAGCTTTTCAATATTATTAGTATTAATGATTATACAAGTGAGAAGGAAGAAATTGAAACTCTTTATGAAAACGGTGATGGTAATAAGGATAATCTTCTGGCCGTTGTTTTCAAAGACGACTATCCAAACCCCGGAGAATTCACGCCTGAAGTTGCCCAGCAAATCATTGACTTTGTAAAAAAGACAAAGAATGAAAATCGAGAATTGATCATTCACTGTTGGGCTGGAATCTCACGGAGCGGGGCTGTTGCAAAATGGATTAATGAATACTTTGAATACAACATTCCTTACTGGAGCAACTACAAAGACTACAATAAAGCAGTTCATCATATCTTAACGGAAACCTCAAAATAAAAGACAAGATTAAATTAAAAGCGCAGCTATAATTGTTGCGCCTTTTTTTAATTTTTGATATAATAGCAACAACATTGAATAGCAAAGGTATTTTTTATGAACACTTCTCTTTCTCTTGAAAATTGCGAAGCTGTTGTTATGTATAATAACGAAGGTGTTGCTTTTAAATGGACGCCTGTTGAAAAACGAACTAAAAATTACATTGTGGCTCTTGGGGTTAACTTTTCTCTTAAAACAGGAAAAGTATCCAAAAATCAAAACCAAAACTCCCGAGTTCTTTGGACACCACCGCAAATTTTGACACGCAGGCAACCTGAAACAATCCCTTATCAGGATGTTGCTGTTAGAGTTGAACCTTTTGACATGAAGCAACTTGAAATATTTGAGAAACAAAATGGAACTTTTGATTTTGTTCTTAAAATTCTTCGGGAAAAAACAACTGTTGAAGACTTTATGGAGCAAGTAAAAGAAAAAATGGAAGAGCTAAACGTTCCACTTGATGCCACAATCGAGAATATTAGCGAATTTGGCATTAGTCTTTCTTATAAGCGCAAAGAAACACTTGAAGAAAGAACTCAACGCCTTTACTATGAACCTACTCTTCAGGATATGAAAAACCGTAAAGAGCTTGAACGCTGTCAGGCAGAGCTTGAAGCCAAGCAGAAAGAGCTTGAAGATATTCGTGAAAAAGTTCAACTTGCCAATCAAATTCGTTAATATCCATAAGCCCACTGAACAGTGGGCTTTAAAAAATTTAATTAAGGAGATCTATGTTTAAAAATTCACTGAAACATTTGCCTTGGTTGGCATATTATGGTTTTGCTATTTTTTGTGCTTACACCTTGCTTACAACTATACCTGAAATGTGGTCTGTCATTGATCCTGTCCTAGAAAACATAAGACGTTTTATTTTGGTTTTTGTTCTTTCATTTTGGATTTTGCTGCCAGTTTTCGCTTATAAGCGAACCATTAAAAATGATGAACTTGATGAATATATTGCTATTCCTTTAAGCCTTCTTATAACAGTTCCAGCAAGTTTTGCTTTTGGTTATTATTTATTCGATGACTACTCTGGGTATGGTGCGTACATTGATGGATTAATTGCAAGTTCTTTTATTATTACTTACACTTCTCTTAGAACCTCTGTTGACTTGCTTCATGATAAAATTAAAGCCAAGCGATAAGCTTGGCTTTAATTATTTATATGTTATATTTTTTTTAGTTATTTTTAATAAGGAAAATCATGGGCTTCAGTAAACTTATTGAACGTTTTTTACTCTTTTTATTTGTTATTTTTATTTTTTTTAAAGTTATATTCGGAGCTTTTGATTTTTATTCGCACAACTTAATATCTGGTATTTTATTTTTCGTTTCTTCTCTTCCCATTATTTTTTTGAGTAGCTACTGTGTTATTATATCCATAAAGTTTTGGCTTTATGTTGCACTCGGAAAGGCACCATTTTCGAAATCAGAACCCGGTGTTCTTGTCTTAATATTGATTCCTATTAGCATTTGCTCTTTATTGGCGGCTTTGTTTTTTAATAGTAACGTCCCTTATCATTTTTTCTATGGTTTTATATGGATTGGCTTTATTTTCTTTTTCTTTACCTTGCCTTTCAAATTAAAGGATTAATCTTGATTTTATATCTCATCTTCGATATAATGGTCATAATTCACTTGTGGGAGATTTTATGAGCGATTCATTTGCTTTTGTTAAAAACGTTCTTGGGTATATCACCGGATTTTTCTTGGCTTTTTTCTTTTTGTTTGCTGGTATTGATTTGTTTTTCCATAATTCAGTTACATCAATGATTCTTTTTATTACCAGTATCCCCTTTATGGTTTTAAGTGCGATTTCTGTTTTTATTGGATTATCCATGATTTTTTCATTTGCCAAAAGCAAATACATTGACAAAAAAACAAAATACACCGATTTTGGACGAACCAGTAGTGTTTTTTGCGCACTGCCATTTGTAATCATAGCGATTTTATTTTATTTCAGCCCTATTGAAGGTCATGCCTTCTACTCTTATCTTTGGCTTGGAGTAACAACTCCTTTCTTGGGGCTTTTTATTAGCGCAAAAGATTAATTTTAGTTTATTTTTTTTAATAAATGCGGCAATTATGGCCGCATTTTGTTGTTTTGATAAACCAGTTCTGCTATAATAGCATCATTATTTTGAAAACATCATTTATAGGAATTGCCATGAATATTGCTCACGACATTAATCTGTTCGATACCAGCGATATTATTGATGAATTCGACAAAATTGAGAATAACTCTCATTGTTATGCTTATCTTACCGTTGACATTTACAAAGCCGTTTGTCGTTTTTGCTACGATATGAAGATTTCTTTCCCTGATTGTTTGGAGTCTTTGAAGTCTTTGAAAGGAAAACCGGTTATTTTCAGTGAGTCTATTTATTGCCCTAAAGGCTCTACTGTTCGTGGCAAAGAGCTTTATGGCGAAATGATTGAGTATTTCGATTTTTATCAGCCTGAATCACTTTTTGGCTTTGTTGATTGTCGCTGGAAAGAAGACAGCGCCGAAAAACTGACTGCTTTTTATAACTCTATTGAGAGGCTTGATGAAATTAATTCTCTTGGAGAGCATGAAGGTTTTGTTATCAAAGAGCAAAAAATTCTCAATTAAAAATACATTTTCTACTAATATAGGTAAAGTTATGGCAACAACTGCTGAAAAACTACGAAACATGCAAAAAACACAAGCTAAAAAATCGAGAAAAATAAGTAACGAAGAAAAAATTTTTTCCAAGCTGCAAGAGGTTCAGCTAAACATTAATAATCACCCTATTGGTCTGGAGCTTTCTGAATATGACTTAGAGGCACCTTATATTCGTGGTGAATTTTATGCGATTATTGATAAAAATCTGTATACGATTCATGATGAAGTAAACTTTCAAATTGCAAGAACTCAGGAAGAAGCCAAAAAAGGCAGAAAGCCTTTCGGTTATGAGTTGCACTCTTTGCATTATAAACAACGCTTGTAAAAAAATCCATTTTGCATTATAATACTATCATCAATTAAATACCTTTGAGGGACACTATGAAAAATATCTCAATTGCATTTTTTATTCTTTTGGCTGGAATCACACAGGCTTTTGCTGGCAATGTTCAGTATGTCTCGCCCAGTGAGGTCAATCAGGTTCGTAAGGTTGAAATTGGTCAGATTATTGGCCTGAAACATGTTCGAGTTGATGAGAGTAATTTTATTCGAACTGCTGTGGGTGGTGGTATTGGCTACGCCATTGGTTCTCAAATTGGCAAAGGCAGTGGAAACAAAATTGCCAAAATTGCTGGAACATTGATTGGTGCTGGTGCTGCACAGAAAAAAACAGATGCCACTGAAATTACTGTAAGAACTGAACGTGGTCGAGTTATTTCCATTATTCAAAAAGGGCGCTGGCGGTTTAAACCAAATCAAACGGTTAAGGTTATGCATGGTAAACAAGGTAAAAAATCGGTTTCTTACGTAGATTCCATGTATTGATATAAAAAACTTTTCTAAAACCTGTCTTTGGGCAGGTTTTTTATTGACAATTAAATTAAAAAAATGATATAATCTAACCACATTAATAGAAAACAGTGGTGAAAACATGACAAAGCAACCCAGAAACCTTCACAAACTTCTTGCAAAAGCTATTCGAATCGCTTCGGAAGCACATGAGAAGGTTCTTGATCGGGGCGGCAGTCCTTACATTCTTCACCCCCTTCGTTTGATGTTCCGTCTTCGAACCGATGACCCTGAGCTTATGACGATTGCTGTTCTTCATGATGTTGTTGAAGACAGTGACTGGACAATTGAAGATCTTCGCAAAGAAGGATTTTCAGAGCGTGTTCTTAAAGCTCTGGAACTGCTCACCCATGATGATGGCTCACCCTACGATGAATACATTGAGCGCATTGCAACTAACCTTGATGCTATTTTGGTCAAAATGGAAGATTTGCGCGACAACTCAGACATTACACGTTTGAAAGGCGTCACTGAAAAGGACTTGAAGCGCACTGAAAAATATCATAAATCTTTCATTCGACTCAAAGAAGCCAAAAAAGAATTGGAATTTCATTAATAAACTATAGACGGGCCTTTGGCCCGTTAGGTCATTTACTATCTCTAGTATTGTCGAAGAAATTTCAGCTTTAAATTTATCCCAAAACATTATTGAACGAGCTATTGAAATCTATTTAGAAGTTGAAGGAAGGCCATTAAAATGTGGTGACTCTGATGTTGTTGATGATTACTGGATAGAAAGTCACACTCTTGGTTGTCGAGAAGCGGCTGACAGACCTGAAGAAGACTGGATGGACGAACATTTGGATATTTTCGAAGAATATATGAATGATGGAAAATCCGAGGTTGTCGGATGCCCTGAATATGGTATATTTATCACCATTACACCACAAAGAAAGGATTAATACATGACACAACTCATAACAACACTGAAAGACTATTCTGACTGGACTCTTAGCGTCTGGTATTCTCCTAAATATGCACCAAACAAAACGGACACCACTAATATTTCCGTTATGGCCCTTGGATTAGCTGGAGAAGTTTCTGAGGTTATTGCTGAATGTTTGAATATTAATGTTTGTGAAAGCGACACTCAACATGAACTTGGTGATGTCATTTATTACTGGACTCGTATTTGCAATACATTTGATATTGACCTAGTTGATTTATACGACCGTAGTGCCAAATTAGCAGCCAGAAATCCTAAAAAAGAGCTTCCTATGCTTCTTTTGCAACTTAGCAAGAACTCTGGCTTGGCCGCAGATGTTATCAAAAAATACATTCGTGATGAGAAACTTAATAAACCATTGCTTGAAAATAAGCTTTGCAACATAATGAGTAATCTTTTAAATATCCTTACATACTATGATTACCATCTTTTTGACATTATCAACATGAACGTTGATAAAATAGAAGCTCGTAAAAAAGACAAAGAAAAACAGAATCAATAAATACAATACTCCGAAGGAATTGAGTTTAACGAGCGATTTCGTTTCAACTCAATTCTTTTTTAATGATATCCGACAATTCATTTACAAAATCATAGTCGATAGGCACATTTGATTGTTCAGCGACAATAGCTAAAGAATTTAACAAGGATTTTGGAGTTTCATCTTCAATTAGAATTTCACCCAATAATTCATACTCCCCCCATTTATTCTCTTCAGAAGGCAAATCGAGCCATTCGACCCAATTTTCGAACGCTTCTACTCCTTTGATATCAATATCTTCTCCACATACATTAATGTAGCAATGAGAAAAACATTCAGGCATTCCCATTTCTTTATAGATTTCGCTTTCTTCAGCATCTTCATCTTCAGAAGTAAAGCTATCTATGATAACAACATTGAAAGGCTCGCCTATATCAGCCAAACATTTACCCATTGCCAAAATCAAATTTGCACAATCCCCGCTGAGAAATCTCTCTATTCCGTAAATTTCTTTGACTTTTTCCAAAGACATCAATATTTTTTTAATTTTCAATTCTTCTGTATTTTGTGACATCAATATTTCTCTCTTTTTATGACAATTTCCCGTGCCCAAAACAAGGGAATTCCTGTCTTTCAAGTCATTTTATGAGAATTGTATTTTATCAAAATTCAACAAAATTCACAACGTTTTTTGAAAATATATTAAAATTGTGATATAATCATTTACTTAATTGCAACTTTGAGGTTTATTGTATGATTATTTCAAACGGAAATGTAAGTTTTCAATTCAAGATGGCTGGAGATTCAGAATGGCAAACGTTTTGTCAGCCACTTGATTATTTCAGAAAGTCAGATTTCACAGACACCGAGACACTTTCAGAAGAAATTCATGAAATTATTTATGCCATGGACGATAGAGCTTATGAAGATAGCGATAATCTTCAATACAGCGTCAATGATTTTTGGGAGAACGTTGTTCTTGTTTGTCACAATGCTCTCTATCAACAAAAATCTTAGCAAGAAGATTTGATGTTTGATGATTTTTAAGTCTTGAAAATTTATTCTTTTTGTTGTATAATTAATCAACATTAAACATTGGAGAGAATCTATGAGCACCCCCGACAACCATATTGAAGCTATGCAGTCTCTCGCTGAAAAAATTCAAGAACATCCTTATATTAAATCTGCTCACATTGATGATTGGGGACGTTTTAGCAACTTCACTTTGATTATTGCTGCGAATGAATGGACTCGTGGAACGACCAATATCCTTAAAGGTATTGTTCGTCGTGCTCTGGAGGAAACACCGGCTCACTTGCGCGATGTATTCCCACCAGAATTTACAGGCTTTAACCATATGGGTGATAGAATGTATCACGCCAACTTCTGGAAGTTTGATATTGACTATCACGAATACATTCCTGACGTTAATGTTTTTGTTTCCGAAGATTCTCAAATTCTTTCAGATGCAACCGACTAAGGTAAAAAAAAATGAAATCTATCAGTGCATTGAAAATCCAAGATTTTCCTGTTTTTCCACAACCTTTTGTAAGTTCAATTTACTTCTTTTTGGTTCCAATTTTTGCGAATCTATGTTATATTATCACTTCCATTTGGGTTGCCGAATCTTTTCCTTGGCATATTCTGCTTTTTATCTTTGCAGGTTTCACTTTTCCATTTGGATTGATTATAGGATACATTTCTATTCCACTTTTAATTTTTACTCTACTGGGAGCATAAAATGAGCAACAAAGAGAAAGCCCTTGAAATTCTTGAAGAGCATATTGAGAACTTTTCTCTTGATTATGCGGATAATTTCCGCGTAGCCAATATGAACAGTCAGGAAGAGATGGACGCATTTGAAGAGCAATCCATGAATGGGTGTTGTGGCTCTTACGAAACAGAAATCGAAATCAATGGTGAAACTTGGATGATTGGTTGTAATTATGGACACTAAAGACAACTATACAATTGCACGGCAACTTTTTGAAAAAGAAATTAAAGATATCGAGCTTGATAGGCCGAGACCTGAATGCATGTCCGCTCGTGTCGATAATAAAGAAGATGTCAGAAATCATAAAACAGAAATTAAACGCAATGGCCGTAATTATGACATTTATGAATCAACCATCAATGTTGACGGTGAAACTTGGTTGATGGCTTGTTGTTATGGAGAGTTTCGTGACAGCGTTATCAATCAATTTCTTTGTCTTTTTTACTACCACATTGGCTGGGTATCAGAAGGCCGAAGAGCGTTTTTTGATGCCTTGAAAGAAGCACGATTTTTCTTGGCCACTTTGGTTTTTATTTTTGTTCCTTATCTTATGAACTATGTTTATTTGATTTCCGGAATGATTGATTTGGATTTATTGGTTTTTGAAACCTATTCTGAAATAGGCTTCTTTATCAGTATCTTGGCAGGTTTGTTTTATTGGCCACTTGGTGTTATTACAGGTTACGGTTGTCTTTACGCTTTACTGTTTTAATGCTTGTAATATTTTATGAATTTTGATATAATCATTTTAATGCCTGCAAGCAGGTTCGAAACCTGTGTAGTGACATCGTCTCTATGTGTTTGGACACACTAAAATGCGGGAAGTCTCAAAGCGGATTGTGTTGGTAAGGCCAACCAGCAAATGCCGCTTTTGAGGCGGCGCTAATTCACTCTTTTCGGATTTATCTCATGACAAAATTCAACTACACAGAAAACGAAAACGTTTACCAGAATATTGAAAACGATTTTATTGTCGTTCATACGCACAATGACTCAGAAATAGAGCTTACCAGAAAAGATCTACTTGAGATGCTTAAAACTTTAGATACTGGTCCCAGCTACTGCTCTTATTGCGATGAACCATTTAATGAGATTACATTTTTTCTTGGCTCCGAATGTGAACATAAACATAAATCACCAAATAAATTTGAAAAAATCGCTCTTATTATTCATGAAGATTTAACTGACAGGCGAGGCATCAAACATGCTATTTATGAAAATCAAAAATCGCATGTAAATGAATGGATTCGAATTCTACGTTCTGGTTCAAATCCCGATGTCTTGGCAACTGAAATCATTCAAGCATCTTCTCTTATCGGCTCTTTTGATAATGAATGGCAAAGCTGTGATGATGACATTCAACAAGAAATCAAATATTCAATTGCCACCATTATTAAACAGAACCTTAATCGTTGAGTTTCATTGCACTTTGTGGTAAAATACAGTTCTAAACTTGAACTTCATAAGGCATAAATCATGAGTCAATACTTGGTTAATTTGAAAGAAGCCATCTATGTTCAACTAATGCTTCTTTTCCTTTTTATTGTTGGCAGCATTATTCGTTTTGTAGATGAGGCTAGCTATTCTGCCATTGTCGTTTCTTGCTCTGTTTATGCTTTTTTGTTTTGCTGCTTTTACCTGCAAAATCTTTCCGACATTCTTCGTGAAAGCAATGATGTAAAAACATTTTTTAAATGCTTTTATAAGAACCTAACCTTTTCAAAATTTTAATTAATCGGTATTTAAAATATGATTAAACATGATGGAAATAACATGCCTTGCTCACCTGAAACCAACGTGATTGTAGAGCTTCGCGGAGGCGGCATAAAAGTTGGATGTGCTCGGAAGTTTATTTGGAATTGGCATAAAGCGCCTTATACTGGTGATGTTGTCTGCTTTCAAATCATACCTTAAAAATTTAATTTAAGGTTATTAAAAGAAGTAAGTATAATTCCTATTATGTTATCATATATCATTTATTAAAAGTTATTGACAAATAACTCTAAGCATACTTAAAATAAGATAAGCCACTTAACCAGAGAATAAAATGCACAACACAGACACCAGCTTTCATGTAACACTTGAAGAGTATACTCAAAAACCCTTTAGTATAAAACAGATAGAGCACTTAAAATCCACTCTCGAAAAAGCGAGGAATTTTGAAAACAAAATTTCCTTGATTGTTTCTTTTTTGACTATCATCGCCTTAGCGGCTTTTGGACTTTATTTGTTTTTTTATTTTGACAAGGTTCTTGCCATTATATTCCCTATTGTATTAGGAACATTTATTATACCGCTTTTTCTCATTTCTATTTCAGATTATGCTCTAAAAAACCATCCTGTTTTTATCTATATTGATGGCAAAAATTATTTGGATGATATTCATCGCCCTGCTTTGGAATACACACAAATTAATGCTCAAAACATTAAATGTTCGGAAATGGCTGATACTCTCTATCTTAATATTTTAAAAGAGGGGAGACAGGTTCTTGAATTTGAAAAGAACATTATTCGAAACCTTTGTGCCGTTTGATATTACTTGAGATTACTACTCTGTTCTAACAGTTCATCAGCAATCATGTAGCCGCCTTGACGATGTTTGAGAACCCCTGATTTATTATAGAAAAAGTAAGCAGGGGTTGAATCCACGTTTAAATAGTTTAACATCTCATCTTTTTCTTTGTTCATTCTTGTGATATCAACACTGAGATTTAGAAAGTTCCTGTTTAACGCTGACACCACTCTTTTTTGAGACCATATATCTCTTTCCATATAACCGCAAACATAACACCAATCTGCATGTATATAAAGAAACACAGGAAAGCCATTTTCAGCAGCCTGATTCAATTGTGATAGCAATTCTTTGTAATTTTTTACTTCATAAAAGCGTATATCTGAAGCATTAACAACTGAACTGAATAGTAGAATACATGACAAGATAATTATTTTTTTGAACATATTTTAAAATTGATATTTTATTTATTTTATGATACAATACCTATTCTATTTAACAAGTCTTTTATTTATAATTGGATGTTAACCATGACTTTTAAAAACATCAAAAATGACCCTATCAATAACGGCGTTTCTGTTCATATCACACTCGAAAATGGAAATACTTTGACTCTTGATATTTCTTGGAATAATAATGATGGCGAGAAATGGTCTTTTGATGTCCTTATTAACGTTCTAGGCAGAAATGATTTTGATTATCAAACGAACTATTTTAATAAAGACACTTTAAAAGAAGCGCTCAACTACCTTGAAATAAAAGCCACTGCAACAGAAATCAACGCCATCACCCTATTTATCTTAGAGCAAAAAGATTTTATGAGACCGAAGGCTTCTTCTTACGAAAATTACTATGGAATTTAAAA
>JYMV01022056.1_pt1 | contig 12369 bp, 3 predicted proteins | sample 338911 | NCBI WGS metagenome assembly JYMV01 (sample SAMN03354496, study PRJNA234377) | hydrothermal vent metagenome | biome: Deep sea; feature: Hydrothermal plumes at the Eastern Lau Spreading Center, Western Pacific Ocean; material: Seawater | place: Tonga | collected 2009 | depth 2000 m m | reverse complement strand
TGGTTCATTTACAATTTGATTATTAACCTTTGCTAGAGCCGTAAAATCCTGAATAAAGGCAAAAATAACCATGTTGTTTGGGTCCCAGGACGTGCCGGTCGGTGCGTCCTGTAAGGTCCAGGAATAGGTGAGATCTACGGGTGTATCTTGTGCTAAAGTGATTTCCTGCCCGTTTTCGCAACCTGCCTCGCACTCAGAAGTTTTATCTCCTACCCAGCCAAGGAAGATATTATTGTGGTGATCCAGTTTTCCCCAGTCAAAGTATTGTCCGAAGTCATACGCAATGGAATCCATTGTTACGCCCACATAAAGACGCAGGTTTTTCGCCGAAAGGTCATCTGTACTGGTCACGCTCAGGTTTACAGATGCGGTTTTGTCAACAAACGATGTGCCATCCAGTGACATGGTAATAGGTGTTGTCTCAGCCTGTACGCGTTTTACCATAGTTATGTAAGCATAGTAAGCCTCATCCCAATCACTAGCTGGGTTTCCTGTATTTAGGAAGTCAGCAGTGTATGCTGCCCACTCAGGGCTAGTGTCCTCTCCATTTATTTTAAAAGCCGGTATACCATTAAAATATTGAAGATACGGTTCAGTTTGATCACTGTACCAGCGATCATCGATGGGAGGATTTGTACAGTTGTCTTGATGAGCTTGCCAGGTTTTTGCCAGATCATCAGCATAAGTCCCACTTCCGGTGTGATAGTTAATAAGAATCCAGTCATTCATCACATCATCACCCACATATCCCATTCTGTTGCCGCCCCGTATTCCAGCATTCCCATCAGCTGCAACATGTGTACCAGTTTCAGCCACGAAATTCGGGTTTTGCCACTCCTCCAGGAAACTCCCGGATAGTTTACAGTAGCCTCAGTAGAGGGATGTAAGTTTTTCCAGTACAGCGGCTTTTTTGGCGGCCTGACTGGAAAAGGGGAGAAGAATGACAAGTGAGAGGAGAAGGTATTTTGATGTTTTTCTCATGATTCCTCGGTTGATGAAAATATTATCAATACTTCAAGCATAATTTATTGTGATTAAGAAAATTTTTCAATGGATGTAATATTTAGAAAATCCAGCTAAGATTGACTTTATAACCGTCATCAAAATCCTGAACGTATCTGCATACCCCGTTACTACACAAGAGGCCTCCTTGCTGAGATCCGCTCATGACTGATAACCGTGTACTCTCGTTCAGGTTGTAAAGAATCTCTAAAGACCTCCACTCTTTAGGTCCCCATACCCAGTCATCCTTGTCCCACTCCTGTGAAGTACGGTCTAAGGTAAAAGCGACGGACCACTTGGGCGACCGGGCCACTCCGATAGATACAACGGCATTGTACCTGGTGTCTACAGGATAGAGAGATCGAAATTCCCATCCTTCGCCAAAGTCATTCATATATCCTTTTTTAATGGACTGGTACTCGGTCTTTATCTGAAGGCTGAAGCGGGAGGGAAGATGCAGATTTAAATCAAGGGGGAAGGTATGGGCTGAGACATAATCATATGACTTTGTTGTAAATCCGGGTATACTATAATTTGTAATGACTGAAAGGACATCTTCAAGCTTGTCCCACCCCAGTTTGTACTGGAGCTTATCACTGAAAAGTGCGCCCTCTATCTGAACGAAGGTATCTCTGAAATAATCAGCAAAAGGCGAACCACTGGAGATAAGTCTATTATTCGTTTGAGGGTTCCATTTGAAATCCTCATTCATGGAAATAATGTCGTGACGACTGGCTCTGGAATGGTTTATTGAAAGGTTGAACCAGTCCTTTACAGGTCCTGTAATATAGATCTGGGTGCCCACCTCGTCATTGGGGTCCAGCTCATGAATGATCCTTCCAATGAGACGTGAAGTGTGCTCATATATACCGGTAGGGGGGCGCTGGAAATCCAAGGAAATATCATAGTTGTTCACAAAGTCAAAATTCTTCTCAGGGGGCAGACGCTTGAAATCGTAATTCTTGTAATCAATGACCGCTGACCATTCTCCCAGGTATGTTCCTATACCAGCGTAGAATCCTTTTCCATCTGAAAGATATTTCCCGGGTCCCAGATCACCGGCACTCCTGTAAACCGCCTCTACAAAAGCGTCAAACAGATCATGACTGAATTCAGCATAGGTACCGGCATAACGGTGCCTTAAGTCCAAGTTTACGGGGTTGCCTGTCTTGTCGTAAGGGATATAATGATCTTCTCTTGATTCCAGGTAGGACAGACCCAATCTTAAACCTAGCTGTTCTGTTTCCAGATTGGCTCCTGTTAGGAGGTGATCCGTCTCATAGTTAGGTACACGGTCACTGAAATTATTAACCATGGTAGAGCCCTTCCACGAGTTCATTTTTCCTGAGATGAGGTTGAGTGAATAATTTTCACCCGTGTAATTAAGGAGAAGTCCCCTTACGCCTGTATCCATGTCGATAGCCTGGTCATCCACCTGGTTCAAAAGGAGCCCCCGACCCCAGATGGTGTATACATCACCTATCTCAAGACTTAAATTATCCTTGAAGTACTCCACTCGAACTTTCCTCAATCCACTGATATTCACACCGATTTCAGGAGGTTTGCTGAGCTCCAGCTGACCCCAGGCCGACCATTGATTTAAATTCGCTCTTCCTTCCAGAAAGTGTTCAGAGAAATTGAAATCATTGGCGCTTTCAGCATACTTGGAAGTGAGAGTGCCTGAGAAAGAAGCCTGCCCAGAAACAATTGATAGGCAAAGAGGAGTGGACCACAGAAGTGGTCTTAATCTCATTCGGTCAGGAAGTGACTGGAGCCGGCTCTTTAATTCCAATGAGGGCCTGGATGCTTGATTCGATCTCTAATTCATCTCCAGGCAGGTAACCCTGGTGCATCCAGCGGATAACACCATCCATATCCACAAGGATGGTAGTGGGAAGGAGTTTTGCATTGAGTCTTTTTGAAATCTTCCCATTGGGATCAAGAGCCACCATAAAGGTGAACTTTTTAGACTTTATAACAGACCGTACTTTGGAAAGGCTCTTCGGGGAGTCCTGATTAATGGTTAAGATGGTTAGGCCGTATCCACTGTACTTCTCATGAAACCGCTGAAGGTGTACCATCTCTTTCAGGCACGGTCCGCACCACGTGGCCCAGAAGTCCAGAAGTACAGGTCCTTTCTTCAAAAGTTCATCGATGGTTGTTTTGCCGCCTCCCAGCATTTTTAACTGCACTTTTTGCGATCCAGAAATAGTGCCAGCAAGATCCTCTGTTCGGACTTCTGATTCATAGTAAAGTAAGCTTAAAGCCAAACCAGCCGTAATAACGCCACCGAGGATTAATTTGCCGCGCTGAGCTTGCTTGTTTTTGACCAAAAGCCGCCGATCTATGCCGTTACGCCGGTCAGCCCCTTGTCGACTGCTCCTTCCGGTGCGCCGGTCCAGCACCTTGCGACGTTCTCCTTCTGCAGGAAGAGTTTTTTGGCTCTGGTCAGCCTCGCGCCTTTCTCTACCGGTACGCCGTTCTACGCCTTTGCGCTTGTCGTGGATTTTTCGCCGGTCGACCCTGTCTCTTCGTCCATTCAAATCTTGATTCATTAATTTGCCTTTTCCTTAAAAATTTAACAGGAAACTTCAAGGATTTTTGGTTCAATTCCAAGTTATCTCCGTCAGGGCATAATAATCTATGCTCCATGTCACAATAGAGATGCCTGTTCTTGTGAAAACCGTTTTTTTGCTCTAATCTTTCTTGATGCGGGAGGCATAGACCCTCAGTGAATCCTCCCATCCTAGAGGATTTGTCTGACTAATGCGGAATATTTTACTATCCATACTGGTATTCTTGAGCACAACGCTTGTGTCTCAGGATATGATGGATCGGAAGATTTCCGTCTTTTCCGGCGGTACATCCGGTCTAGTAGATATTGAGGAGAGTGCAATCTCATCTCTTGTAGAAGAGGAGCTGGTTGCTACAGGGGAATTCAGAGTTATTGAGCAATCTACCACTGTACTTCCGCTATCGTTCAGGAAGAGAGAGTTATCAGGCATTTCCAAGTTTGCCTCAAATCTCTGGCGTTCACAGGCAGACACGCTGGATCCGTCTGTGGCTGTCCTTCTTGATAATACAGAAATTGTGATTTGGAGACTTAAAAGGGACGGACGGACCTACAGTTACGATTTCAGGCGCTATTCAGTGGAGACTGACTCAAAGAACTTTTATACCTACAGGGACAGGAAGATCGGAAAACGTTATCTTAAAGGTAAAGCCCGCACCACCGTCACTTTTGCCGGTGATCCGGAAAACGCCGCGGAGGCTGCCCGCGTCCTGGCATGGTATGTGGTTGGTCTGAAACCTCCTCCAGACCGTTTTGACAGGGGATTGGTTGCTGGATTGTCTAATAATCTGAAAAATATTTACTCTAACCTGTGGTTCGTTATGGATTCCGGGTTTGAGTCTTTACTAATCATTGTGGCACTGATAGTAATGGGGGGTGGTCTTTATACTGTAGCGAGCGCCCCCCAAGGAGATGACCTGGGTTATCCACCTGATTATCCAGGGGTGCCGTAGAATGATGAATCAGTCGAACTACAACGCTAAGAAATTGGCATTTTGTGTTTTCATTCTCATGCCTTTTATGTTAACAGCTCAGTTCAAGTTCACAAAGAATGAAATCACTGGTGGACATAGCAACATTCAAAAAATTATTCTATTGGATATAGATGGCGATACCAACATAGATATTGTTACCTCTGGAAATGATAAGGTCTATTGGTTTAAGAATGATGGTTCAGGCAATTTCACAAGATCTGAGGTGTATAGCGGATCTCACACTATGTACGGGCTTTATGTAATTGACCTTGACGGTGATGGCCATAAGGATATTTTGTCAGCCTCAAATAATAATGATGAAGTGGCCTGGCATAAAAATTCTGGAACAAACCCCATCACCTGGACTAGTGATGTAATTAGTAATTCAGCTGATGGTGCAAGATCGGTTTATGCGATTAATATGGATGGTGATGGTGACATCGATGTCTTATCAGCATCCCCAGACGATGGCAAAATCGCTTGGTATGAAAATTCAGGAACTAACCCTCCTACTTGGACTGAACATCAAGTTATGTTGGGCTCAAGTGCTGACCAGAATATCGCCGCTGGAGATTTGGACGGCGACGGACTTGTAGACATTGTGTCAGCCGGGAATGATTTGCAAATTTTCAAAAGAGGCAATTCTGGACCAACTGATTTTACCAACACCATAGAAACAACTGGACTAAGTCAAACCAACTCCTTTAGGATAGTTAATTTTGACGGTGATGGTGATTTAGATATAGTCTCAGGAAGAAATGGTAATACGATAGCTATCTGGGAAAATACAGGATCTCTAAACTTTACTGAACGTCAAATTCATGATAGCAACCACATGAGTATATATAATCCTCAAGCAGTATATCCTATTGACATGGACAATCAGAATGGCACGGATATACTTGTCGCAAATGAAAGTTTTTGTGGCGGTTGTCAAGCAACAGTGGGTAAAGCAGATAAAGTAGTAATTTTTTATAATGATGGATCATACAATTTCACTCCAGTCACAATACATACGGGAGTGAAACAGAGCCCAGAATCTCGTTCAATTGGTGGTTCGGATCTCGATAATGATGGTGATATAGATGTTGTTGTCATTGGAAAATTCGATTCGGATGATTCGAAGCGATTATTTTGGTTAGAGAATGAGCCGGATAATACACCGCCTACCATAGATTTTATTACAGCTGAAAAACCTGATGGAACCTATGGTGTAGGTGAAATAATTCCTATCGAGGTTCATTTTAGCAGATATCCCATTGATATTACAGGGACTCAGCAGCTGACATTAGATGTGGGAGCTGGTACGAAGACGATAAACAGAGTCTCATTAAGGGATTCCATTATGATATTCCATTATACGGTTGAGGCTGGTCAGAATATTGCCGATCTTGATAATGCGTCCGGCGCTCTTAGTGGTGGTACAATCAAATCCTTTAATACCGATGTGGATCGCACACTCCCTGTTCCAGGTAGTGCCAATTCCCTGGCGGGGAGGAAAAACCTTATTATAGATACCACAGCACCTACGGTGAACAGTGTTTCATCTACGAAAACAGATGGTACCTACGGGCCAGGGGAAGTGATTCCAATTACTGTGGAATTTGATAATGACGTAGAAGTAGTCGGTCCATTAACCCAGGATGCGGAATGGACTACTAACAGCGGTCATCACAATGTCACTTTAGGATGGCAATCATTTACGGCTGAGAATACCGGCCGGCTAAGGGAATTTGAAATTGAGTTACAATCTCCTCTGAGAGGTCGTTCTGCACCAGGCACATTAAAGATATACGCCGGCGAGGGAAACTCCGGTACTGAACTTAGCAGCCAGGCTGTTACACTATTGGATCAAAACAACACCTGGAAAAAGTTTAAGATTGCCAATACGGTCAATGTCACGGCGGGACAACAGTATACCTGGGAGATAAGTATTGCTTCCAGTGAACGCGGTTGGTTAAGATATTTTAATACCAACCTTTATGCGGGGGGAAGATCATCGAGAACCGCCAGTGAGGAATGGCTTTTTAGAGCTTGGGTAGAAGTAACAGATCCGGATCTTGAGCTTACGCTTGAAACGGGGACTACTAACGATGCAGTAGTCGACTATACAAGCGGATCTGGTACAAATACACTCACCTTTAATTATACGGTGGCGACAGTGCATACATCCAGTGACCTGGATTACGAAAGTACATCATCTCTTGTCCTCAATAGTGGAACGGTCAAAGATGCTGGCAAAAACGATGCCTCTTCTCCAATTGTTCTGGCCAGTCCGGGCGCCGCCAATTCCCTGGGCGCAAACAAAAATATTAATCTCGATTCCCAACCTCCAACCGTCACCTTCGATCCGGGCGACGGTGTTACGGGTGTGGATTTGGATAAAGTTGTGACATTGACATTTAATGATAACGTCCAAACAATAGCTAACAACGCTCCTAACAACGCTCTGACTAATGACAACGTTGATGCAATGTTCGACCTGAAAACGGATGACGCCAACGGCGCGATAGCCACGACCGGGATTGATGCTTCCTGGGATGCTGCAAACAACCGGATTAGCATCGCCCATGATAATTTTGCCAGCCAGCAGGTGGTATATGCTGCGCTTAAGGACAATATGGTTGAGGACATTAACAACAACCCTGTTGCAGCGGCCAGTGTGACTTTTACCGCTAAGGATGCGCTTTCGCCTACGGTAACGTTTTCTCCAGACGATGGCGTTTCCGGCGTTTCACTCAGCATTAGTATCACTATTTCCTTCGATGAAGCTGTGCGCAATATTGTTGACAGTGCTATGGAACAAACATTGGACGATAGCAACGTAGGGGATAGGATCACCCTGAAAGAAGATAACGCTAGTGGAAACATCCTTCCTTTCGTTGCAACCATCAATACGGCCAAGGAAATTATCACCATAAATCCCGATAACGATTTCGCGGGTGAGCAGGACATTTTTGTCTGTATTGATGACCAGGTAGAGGACTTTAGCGATAATGCCATTTCCCAGACCTGTGTCACCTTTACCACCGAAGATGTAGCGGCTCCCATTGTCAACTTAAATCCAGATGACGGAGATATAGATGTGCCAATTGATGCTCCCATCATTGTTACCTTTAATGAAATGGTCCGAAATACTGATCAATCAGCACTAGATGATATCAATGTGCAGAACCTCATTATTTTTAAAGAGGACGATAACAGTGGGGCCTCTCTCCCATTTAGTGCTTCTGTAAGGATCTCCCGTGAAAGGATAGACATCGTTCCGGACAACAATTTTAGCAGTGAAGGGCAATATTATTTTTGTATTGAACCTGTTGAAGATTACAGTGGCAATGCCACGTCGAGAGAGTGTGCCACCTTTACCGCCGTTGATGCTTCGGCACCTATCATAACCATTGACCCAGCTAACTCAGCAACAAATGTCGATGTTGACAAGACAATAAAGATCGCTTCCACAGAAGCATTACGCAGGGGAGACAACGTAGCTCTGGATGACAGCAACGTAGACAACTTCATTGTACTTAAAGAGAATAGCGCCAGTGGTACCAATATTCCCTTCGATGCGACCATCAATGCGACTAAGGATACAGTCTTTGTAGATCCCACCAGCGACTTTAATAGTGAGCAGACGGTATATGTAGAGATCTGCTGTGTGGAAGATGGGGACGATAACATTATCACAACAACAAATTCTACCTTTACTACAGCCGATGTGGATCCTCCCACGGTTACTTTTGATCCCGCAAACGCTGTGACTGACGTACCGGTGGATAAAACGATTTCGCTAGCTTTCAGCGAAGCTATACGTAAGGCGGATGATAACAGTGCATTGGACAATAATAATGTGGACGGTTTTATTACACTGAAAAAGAATGATGCTAGCGGAGATGATATTCTCTTCGATGCGACCATTAATGCGACCAAGGATATAATCTCTGTAGATCCCACCAGCGACTTCAATAGTGAACAGCGTGTTTATGTTGCCATTAATGATCAGGTTGTTGAAGATGATGCCGACAATGCTATTGATTTGACCTCTGCCATTTTCACTGTTGAAGATACCGAACCGCCTACCATCACGTTTTTTCCCGTGGACGCTGCCACCGGTGTTCCAGTGGCAACGATCCCAACCATCACATTCAACGAGCCGGTCCAGAATATTGATAACTCAGCCATGACAAATAATAACGTGGACGCTCTCATCACATTCAAGGACACCGATGCAAGTGGTGCGGATATTTCCATGGATGCCACCATTAATGCAGCAAATACAGTTGTGACGCTGACCCCCACAGCGGATTTTGCCAGCGAAAAAGATGTTTTCATGTGCGTTGATCCTGTGGCAGATGAACACGGAAACCAGTCAATCCAGCAATGTGCAACCTTTAAAACATCGGACGTGATTCTTCCCACAGTTACCTGGGACCCGCCTAACGGCTCCATCGATGTTTCTGTGTCAAAAACAGTTACGCTCACCTTTAGTGAGGCGGTCCGTAATGCGAATAATTCTGATTTAACTGATACTAATGTTGACGGACTTATTACGCTGAAGTATGATAATGCTGGCGGGGATGACATCAGTTTTGACGCCACCATCGATATTGATAAGAAGGTAATCTCTGTGGATCCGACGGATCCTTTCAAAAGTATGAAGACGGTTTACGCCGCCATCGCCGCCTCTGTTGAGGATGACCAGAATAACGCTATCCTTGCCACGAGCACTACGTTCATTGTAGCTGATTCAGAACCGCCCACAGTGGCCTTCACTCCTTCAGATGGTACCGTTGACGTGCCTGTAGACACCCAAATAAAACTGACCTTCAGTGAACCTGTGCGGCTGATTAACGGCACGGATCTTGATAACGATAATGTTGTGGCTCTCGTCACTGTAGAAAGAGAAGCAGATGGAAACAAGGAGGGATTTGATGCGGTGGTGAGTGATGACAATACTGAGGTGACGCTTACTCTCAATGCTGATCTGGAAAGTGAACAGATGTACAAAGTTTCCATAGGTTCTACAGTTGAGGACGTTTCGGATAACGCTCTTAATGCCGCCAACGCCAAGTTCACCACCACAGATGCAAAACCGCCGAGCGTGACCTTTAACCCGGCGGACGGCGATACCGATGTGAGTGTAACGACAGATATCACCGTCACGTTTGATGAGGCTGTTCGCTACCTGGATGGTTCAGCGTTGACCAGTGATAATGTGGATACGCTGATTACTCTGAAAGATAAAGACAGTAGCGGAGATGATTTTTCTTTCGATGCGACTATCAATGCTCCCAAGACACAGATCACCATTAAGCCTGGATCTGTTTTCAGGACAGGGCAGGCGGTCTATGTGGCTATTAAAGCCAAGGTGGAAGATGATATGGATAATGCCATTGAGGCTGCCAGCGCAACATTCAATACTGAAGAGACGCCTGAGATCCACGTTTCTGCGCCTTCTGTAGCTTTTACCACTGAGGCGGGTGGAAAGTCGACCTTTTCATTGACGCTGGGCAAGGAGCCGACCGCCAATGTTGTGGTTGCCATCATGAGCCAGGATGAGTCGGAAGGGAAGGTATCTACATCGGGGGTTACTTTCACTAAGCAGTTGTGGAATGAGTCCCATGAGATTGAGGTTGTGGGCCAGGATGACTTTATCGATGACGGGGACGTTTCCTATCTTATTGGTATTATGGGTGTGGTCTCTGATGACAGCCGGTACAACGGCGTAGACCCAGACGACGTGCTCTTGATCAACAAGGACGACAGTGACAAGGCCGGTATCACGGTTACCCCGTATAGAGGACTTGTAACTACTGAGGCGGGGGCAAAGGACTCATTTTCTGTGAAACTGGAATCGGAACCGGTGGCAGATCTCACCATCGCTCTGGACAAAACAAAACTGAGTGAGGGGTCACTCTCTTCTGATACACTTATTTTCACCCCGGCGAACTGGGGCACCCTTCAACAAGTGATTGTCACCGGTTTGAATGACTTGGTGGTGGACGGCGACAAGACTTATAAAATCATTACTCGAAAGCCGGTGTCAGATGATTCACTGTATACTACCATTAATCCGGACGATATTATTGTGACCAACCACGCCCGGGAGCCTATCATGGTTGTCCCTGTTGATTCGTTGGATTTTGGGTTAGTAGCCCGGGACGGATACAATGTTAAAACATTCGATGTCGTGAATGCTGGCACTGACACACTCAGGGTGTCAGATGGTACAATAAATTCACAAGCGTTTATCGCCAGTGCCACAGAGTTCAAAGTGGCGCCGAGGGATACTTTTCAGGTATACATTCAATTTCTGGGTGAATCGGCTATTTATTATGCAGCATTGTTCAAAGCCAAACACAACGATACCAGCAGGGGTGATCTGAAGATTAAACTGAAAGGTGAAGCTTTCAAACCTACAATAGCCGCTGTTGATACAGTGGTGGACTTCGGTAGGGTTTATGTTTTCTTTGACGAAGAGCGGGAGCTGTCAGTCTATAATGCGGGTAACAGTGATCTTCGAATTGATTCCCTTGTCACCAGTGGGGATCAATTTTCCGTAGGGCCATCCTATACATCGCTTCTACCTATGTATCTAAAACCTTCTGACAGCACCAGCGTGACGGTTGTTTTTTCCTCACCTGACAGCGGCGAGGCCAGAGAAAACTTGCGGATCTTTTCAAACGATCAGGACAGGCCGCGTTTTGATGTTCCCATAGTGGCGACGATCCTTCCGCCGGACACAGTGGGGCCTTCCTTCGAAATCATCAGTATAACACCGGAAGAGGCCCTGTTGAAGCAGTTTATCAGTGTTGAGACAGAATTGAAGGATGCAACAGAAGTGGAAGAAGCTGTCCTCTATTTTCTTGAAGGGGGGCAGACTGAATTCACGGCGTATCCTATGATTACTGAAGACCAAGAAACTTTCGAGTTTGTATCCCGGCCGGCGGATGTGACCATGAACGGTATTGCCTTTTATATGTTGGCCAGAGACCAGAGAGGAAACTTTGCTTTAAGTGATACTTTCTCACCGCCGGTGAAGTTCAGGGATGGCTCGCTTCAAACAACCTTGCCCAACAGTGCTTATGGTGATGGCGTGCCGAAGAAGAAGTGGAGACTTATCTCTGTGCCTGCCGAACTGGAAGATCCCAATGTTGTGAATACACTGGGCGATGAACTGGATGGAAAGCCCAATTCCAGAAAGTGGCGCATCTTTGAGCCGGAAAACTCCGGTGGAGGAGGTTCAGGGTGGAAACAACCTGAAGAACTTTCTGTTGGAAAGGGGTACTGGCTGATTCAAGCAATTGATGAAAGGGCGGTCCTCTCCACAGGTGCGGGAAAGACCATCAGCCTCACGGGCTATGATATGACTCTGGAACCGGGGTGGAATATGATCAGCTCGCCTTACGCATTTCCCATGACACCGAACCTGGATGGGGCTTCTTTTTATGGTCCTTTGACCTATGGTAATGGAAGTGAAGGCTGGTCTGAGGAGTCCACCATGTTGCCCTGGAGCGGTTATCTCATTTACAACCGTCTTAGCGAGGTCAAGACCGTCCAGCTGGCGCCGCTGGATTTTTCATCGATGACAAACACCAGAACCCTGGCTAGGGAGAGTTCTGATAGAGAGTGGAAGCTTCAATTAAACGCTGAAGGAGCGAATTATTCAGATATAGGCAATATCATTGGAAGATTATCGGATGCTGAAGAGGGGCTTGATCATTTTGACAACCCGGAACCGCCCTATATGGACAAGTATGTGTCTGTGACATTTGAAATTGATAATCCGTCAACCGAATTACATTCTATGAACTCAGACATTCG
>JYMV01014092.1_pt1 | contig 12369 bp, 11 predicted proteins | sample 338911 | NCBI WGS metagenome assembly JYMV01 (sample SAMN03354496, study PRJNA234377) | hydrothermal vent metagenome | biome: Deep sea; feature: Hydrothermal plumes at the Eastern Lau Spreading Center, Western Pacific Ocean; material: Seawater | place: Tonga | collected 2009 | depth 2000 m m | reverse complement strand
AAGTTCTCCAGATTTTTCTCCGGATATTTTTACAGGTAATACTACATTACGGGAATGGCGTGAAATAGTTAATGATCCAACCAAACCTTTGTTGAACCGTATTACAAATGGGTTATATCCACCTGGATCCACCTTCAAAATGATTACTGCAATCGCACTTTTGGAAGGTCTTATGATTGAACAAGATGAAGAGTTTGAATGCGCCGGTATTTATCAATTTGGTGACCGAGTATTTAAGTGCTGGAAAGTGAGTGGCCATGGAAAGGTTAATTTAGACCAGGCCATTACGCAGTCCTGTAATATTTTCTTTTATCAAGCTGTGCAGCGTGTATCGCTAAATAGATTTATAAACCTTTGCCGGAATTTTGGTTTTGGTAGCAAAACGGGTATTGATTTGCCCAACGAATTAGCTGGGTTGCTGCCTACAAGGGATTATATGAATAGGCGTTATACAAGCAGGGGCTGGTCGCGCGGACATTTATTAAATCTGGCTCTGGGGCAGGGAGACCTACTTGTGACACCTATTCAACTGGCTGTTTACATTAATAAAATTGCGACTCGAGGGCACACATTTATTCCACATTTTCTGTTATCTAAAGTGCCCGAAAAAACAATTTCAATTGGTTTAAATGAACAAACATGGGTAAATATTCAGGAGTATTTATTCCATGCTATTAATGATAAACATGGAACTGGTTCAGCTGCAGATCCAAAAATAAATGGCCTAAATGTATATGGTAAAACAGGCACTGCTCAAAATCCGCATGGGGATGATCATGCCTGGTTTGTTGGCTATGTCGAAGATGGAAATCAAATGGCATCTACCATTATATTGGTTGAAAACGGCGGGGGAGGTGGCAAAATTGCGGCACCGCTAGCACGCATCGCCTTTGATTATATATTTAATAAAAAAATTGAAAACCGACTAGCTGTAAAATAATGTTTAAGGATATATATAATCAGGCATCGGATATGCCTATCTCGATAATATTTATGGCCATAATGTTAACATGTCTGGGGTTGATTGTCTTAAGCAGTATTAGTACGAATCAATTTGATGTAATCGCTACGAAACAACTACTATTTTTAATACCAGCACTTGTAGGGTTTCTAACGATATTATTTATTCCGAAATATATGATCCACAAGTATATATATGCTGCTTATAGCCTAATGTTGATGTTGATTTTAGTCCCGTTTCTTTTTGAGACCATTGCAGGTACTCATCGTTGGATAAATATTGGTTTACCCGTGGGTGTCCAACCATCCGAGTTTGCCAAGTGGATTGTGGTGGTTGCCCTGGCGCGCTATCTTTCTGATCATAATCTGCAAATGAAAAAGTTCATGACTATACTGTTCCCAATATTTATTGCACTAGTGCCTGCTATAATTGTCCTGCAACAACCGGACCTTGGAACTGCGATAATACTTTTGACGCCTATTTTACCAATGTTGTATTGGGTTGGCGCCAGACCATTTCACTTGTTCATGCTGGTAGCTCCAGTCCTGAGTATTGCCACCGCATTTCATACAATATCCTTCACGGTTTGGGCAATATGTATGGGAAGCATAATATACATGACCCGACCACGGTTGATTTTTGGAGTTGTTTTTTACTTTGGTAATATATTTTTAGGATTATTGTCACCATTTTTGTGGAGCAGTCTAAGACCTTATCAACAGAAGAGGATTCTAACCTTGTTCAATCCTGAATTAGATCCGCTAGGAGCAGCTTATCAAACAATTAGGAGAGGGAACCCAAACACACTTAAAATTTCTTCCGGTTCAGGAATCTGACTTTATTGTTTCCGTTATCGGTGAAGAATTAGGGTTTATTACAATTGCAGTTATGTTAATTATTTTTGCGAATTTTATACTAAAGATTGTGAAACTAGCATTTTTAGCAAAAGAACGTTTTGCGGGTTTGGTTCTCATAGGTATTGGTACAATATTCATGGCGCATGTTTTTGTTAATACCGCAATGTCAACGGGAATGATCCCTGTAAAGGGTCTGCCTTTACCATTTATATCTGCAGGTGGTTCGTTTTTAGTGTCCTGCTTTATAATGATCGGTCTGATCATGAAAATGGGTGACGAATCAATAGAATGACCAAGTAAAAGGAATTGATGTTAGGGACTTGCAGCGGTAAGTTCAAGGCCAGTTTGTGGTGCAAATATTCCAATTAGATCCTATGATCATCAGCCCAACTAAAATCCCTCGGATAATCCTGTTTATTTTTCTCGTACTAAATATTGGAACTGTCCAAGGACAGCAGGCCGATATAAAGCGTGAGTTAAAGCGGTTAAATGCAAAGATAGACCGCGAACGAGTTAGGACAGATTCACTAGAGACACAAATCAGTATTCTGTTGCCCGATTTACGAAACACCCTAATAGCGACGGTTGATGCAAAAAAACAGACTGATTCAGTCGCTATTTTACTAATCAATCGAATAAATACCCTGCAGAATAAGATCCGGATGCTGGAAGACAAGTCAATTTATACTGATAGCACCAATTTTGTAATTCTTGCACAGCTTATGATGATCGAAAATAAAATTGTCACATTAACTAATAGTTTTACTGAGATGTATAGCCTGCGATCTGAAAAACGGGGTGGTGTCATTAAAACAAAGATTAGTCCCGCGGAATATCAGAGAAGATATATTGAAGCATTGAGCTACTACCAGAATAGTGATTATAACCAGGGAATTAAAGGTTTTTCTGAATTAGTGCTAGAGGATCCATCGAATAAACTTGCTGATAACAGTCAGTATTGGCTCGCAGAATGTTATTATTCAACAAAAAATTACAAACGGGCAGCTCTAGAATTTGAAAAGGTATTTACGTTTCCAGGTACGGATAAGGATGATGATTCTCAACTAAAACTAGCTCTTGCCTATCAAAGCCTTGGTAATCTTGTGAAAGCAAGAGAGGAATATCAGCGGATGGTTGATTATTTCCCAAGTAGTGAATACTACAGCAGGGCGAAAGAATCACTCAAGCAATTGAGTATAGAATAACCCTTAGTAATGTCATTAAAGATATTTTATTTAACTACGGAGATAATTCCGTTCGCTAATACTTCATCCCTGGCCGCCTTCTCAGCGAAGGTTCCACTTTTATTACAGGACAAGCAGCATGACATTCGGACAATAATTCCGAAATATGGTTATGTTAGTGAGCGAAAGTATATTCTTCGTGAAGTAATAAGATTGCGTGAAATACCTTTCGAATTCGGTGAAGAAAATGTTGTCGCTTCGGCGAAAAGTGCTTTTATTCCTAAAACACGAGTTCAAGTGTATTTTTTAGAAGATAACCAAAGATTTAAGCCGTTGACTAATTTAATCTATAAGGCAAAAAATGGTCGTGTGCTTGCTAATAATGATATGCGTTTTGCATTTTTTAGTAAAGCATCCTTAGCTATTTTACCACATCTATTTTGGAGACCTGATGTAATGTGGTGCAATGACTGGCAATCTGCATTGGTGCCTGCCTTTTATAAACAACAATACATGGATAATGAATTTTATGCAGATATGAAATCGGTACTTGTCGTTCATAATTACGAAAAGGAATACTTGCCTATCGCAAGGAATACCTTTAAAAATACTGGACTTGAAGTACCCGCCAGCATGAAAAAAGGGGTAGTAAATGCCTATGAAGCTGCCGCAGAATATATTGATTTGATAATCGCAATTGATTCACCTAATAACCAAGTATCAAAAAAATTATTGGAATTACCCGCGATCAAAAAGAAAAAGAGTAAAGTATTAACTATAAAGACTTCCGGGGATGAGTCACCAGATTATGATAAAGTTGCTGCAAGAATCGATATTGAATTGCAGAAACTTTTTAGCTGATCACTCGTACCCAGTTTAACCTATATGAAGAATCTTCAGTTATTTGTGTGTTTTACCTGTATGTTAATTATCCTAAGCTGCATGGAAGATACTGTTATAGCGGATCTGATGGATGATGGAATGTATCATGATACTTTATATATTAGGGGGATCACAGGAATTACTTATCAAACACCGCCACAACTTGGCAATTCTACTTTGTTGTACTTCGGTACTGATAGCAATGGATTCCAAAACCCATTTGCACTTTTTAGGGTATCAAACACTAGCATAACAACTCCAGTCGAGACATTCGCTAGTCTTAATGATTCAACAATAGAAATTGACAGTGCAAAATTCATATTAACATTTAATGAGGATTCGATAACAACAGGTATGATTTTTGATTTATTTTATTTTCCAGAAGGGGGCGACTCAATTTTCAGTGAGTCGGAGAGTAATTATCTGAACATTACGGAGAATGATCTCAACCCAAAATATGTAGGTAGTAGTAGATTATCGCAGAGAGAATCAGATTCGTTGGAAACCACAAGCTTTCCTACACTTTCGTTTAATGTTGCAGAAATACTTGATTCATTTTCAGATACTTCAAGTGAGAATCGTAACCTAACTGTTATGATAAAACCTAAAATTGAGCTATTGGATGTTTATTCCTTCAAAAGCAGTGAATCAGGATTTACTTACGCTCCTCAGATGCTGGTATTTAGCCATGACACAGTTTTTGTTGATTCTACTGGAGACTCTATAGTGGTAGATACAATATCAAATACGTTTATATCCACTAATGATTTATCAATAATCATTCCTCCTATTTATAATGATGAGAACCCTAGTATGATATCTTTAAGTAGAGGTATGGCCTATAAAGCGATCATACAAATACCTGATTTGGACTCGATTTCAATACCACAGCAAGCAACCATAACGCAAGCTCAATTATCGTTTTTTTACGCAAATGATACATCACAATCAAATTTTTATTTACAGATCCACCCAATAACTGATTCTGTATCCATTACAGAACTAGAGGGTTTGTTATTGGATGATCCACTCGCAACGGAGCCCAGTTTAATTGCGGTTAACCTATCGAATAATGGAAGGATAAGTCTTAATATTCGAGAGTATTTGCAGTTACATCACTTTGGTTACATTCAGAATCAGGGGTTAAAGATGGAGGTAGCAAATACTGTCAGTCCATTCAACACATATTCGTTTTTTATAAGCAATCTTGATTCACTGGCACCAAAACTCATCATTCAATATGTCGCTCCTTAATAGATATACCAAAATATTTCTCATTATGACATCCCTTTGTTATGGTCAGGATCTGTACAGTGCATATGGTGTTGGTGAATTAACATTTGCACCTAATGCAGCGGTAATGGGTATTGGCAGTAGTGGATTAATGCCCAGTTTTCAGAAAAATATATCACTTAGCAACCCTTCAACTTGGCTTGGAATACCATTTGCTTATGTATCGGTAAATTATGGTGGGACGCAAATAAAAGACCGTGATTACAATTACAATAATGTGCTTTCTGGATTAAATCAATTTCAATTTTTATTGCCTATAAAGGGTCGGTATGCCGTTGGTATTGGTTTCCAACCATTTAGTTCACAATTGTATTCCCTGGGGAGTGATGATATTTATGAAAAATATATCGAAGATGATACCCTTACAATTAATAAAGCAATTAATGGTTCTGGCGGTATTTCTGAACTCATTTTTTCGCTAGGTGCCAAACTAACAGAAAAAGAACAATTAGGGATAAAACTAGAGTATTTGTTTGGATCAAACCGTAGACAAACAGTATTCAACATTAAAGAAGGTGAGCATGATTTAGATTACATATATAACCAGCGTAACATTTATAATGGTACTTTAATAAATGGATATTTTTCATCCCGTCGCCTTGGTTTTGGTTCTAGAAAATTACTTTTAAGTGGATCGGTTAAAACTGTTTTACATCCAGTACGTATCAAACATTTTTCTTTTCAACCATTTGAGGATTCAAATGGCAATGGATATTATGATGTTGCTGATTACCCAAGACCTTCCGGCGTGGATTCTATACCACCTGCAGCAATAGGTACGACACTAAGCAATCAGATAAGCCCATTTGAATATGCTCTTGGGTTTGACCTGGAATTGACTGAAATGATACATGCACAGGGAGAGTTTTCCTCGTGGTCAGACCTAGCTGATGGAGAAACCAATCTTATTTCTGGTTTAAATCAACGGGTAGTTGCTTACCAACACCTCAACATGGGAATCATTCGATTCGCGAGGATCTTACCTAGAGTCTGGCATGAGAGTTTACATTTCCGTGCTGGTATTTTTCAGCGCGCATATGAATTAGACAATCAATTATCGAGTAACGGTCAAGCCGAGGATTACAAAATAAATGATTTAGGTATATCAATCGGCTGTGGTATTAAGTTCGGTGTCACAAAAAACCAAATAGATTTCGGTTTAAATCTGATTAATAGATCAGATTCATACAACAGAGACAAAATAGTTACGAATTTTAATATAGGAATTAGCATCGGCGACCTTTGGTTCGTAAAGCGGAGGTTAAAAAAATAATGCCAACTAAAACAACTAACTATGGAGTAAAGATTTTCCCGATATTAATACTGGCTTTATTCTGTATTATGTGCGTACCACCAACTGATTCTTCATTATCTGATGGCAGTACAGCGGATCAAGTATATTGGGACTCCGTACGAGCGGTAATGTGCCCGCGAAAAATGAGCAGTGCTGCCGAGTATTATAAGAATAGAGATTGGGAGTCTACGGTCAGAATTTATGGGGAGATTATTCGTTACGGTTGTGACCGAGATGAGCCAGAAGAAGTATATCAATATTTTGCGATTGCTTTTGAATATCTAGGCAGGTTTGATAGTTCAGAATACGTATTGTTAAAAGGACTGCAAATTTTACCCGACAACGTCAATCTTCGCAAGCGGCTTGCATATTCTTACAAAAAACAGGGAAAGGTAGAACAAGAAATATTGGAGTACAGCCGTTTGTCCGATTTACTACCCAAAGATATATCAATCAAGACAGAGTTAGCAAGACTTTATGGTGATCAAAGCGCCTATGATGACCAAGTTGACATCCTGAGGCAGATTCTTGAAATAGATCCTGGAAATGAGAATGCACAGGGCGATATTGCCAGGGTATATGAAATGACTGGTAAAGATCCACTCCAAATATACGGTGAACGATTCCATAATAATTCTAATAATGTGTCCTATGGTTTAGACTATGCTAATCGCCTATTAAATGCAGAAAGGCCCGAAGACGCAATCGAGGTGTTAAAACAGGTCATTCGACAGGACAATACCAGTAAAGTAGCCTATCGTCAAATAGCACTGGCTTATGATCGAGCAGAAATGTTCCAGCAAGCATCAGAGTCTTACGAGGAACTGTTTAAGCTTGATCCCCGTGATTTTCGTGTTGCCCTGCAGGTATCGGAAGTGAATATCGCCAGGGGTAATTTTGGAAAGGCGATGCGGTGGGCTGAAAAAGTTATTACCTTGTCTAACTCAGGAGAGGCCTATGCGCAACGTGGAAATGTCTATTACAAGGCTTTTCAGGAATGTAGGTCAGCCGATATTTCTATTGATGATAGAATAGTTGCATCGTTGGCTCATGATAGTTTTATTGTAGCAGAAGAAAATGATTACCGTAGGTATCATAATTCACTGGTCTGTATTTGGTCGATCCCAGTGGTTTATGCTTGATGCGAATAAAAAGACGCAGGGATATATAAAACCCGATTCAGAGTGCTATAAATGGGTAGAGAAAAAATTAGATAAAGATCCAAATTGGTAGTTTATGATTGCACATGCCTAAAACGCCACTTCAAACCTCGGATCCTGAATTATATAATATATTGGTAAATGAAGTATCTCGGGAAGATACTACCCTTGAACTCATAGCATCAGAGAATTTCGTCAGTTACCCCGTACTGGAAATGGCCGGAGGGGTGATGACCAATAAGTATGCTGAGGGGTACCCTGGAAAACGATACTATGGTGGCTGCGAATTTGTTGACGAAGCTGAAAATCTAGCTCGCGACCGTGCCAACCAACTTTTTGGTGTAGAATATTCGAATGTCCAACCGCATTCAGGATCACAGGCAAATATGGCCGCACTAATGACCTTTATCGATGTGGGTGATACAATTTTGGGCCTGGATCTTGCTCATGGAGGGCACCTTACGCACGGCAGTAAAGTTAATTTTTCCGGTAATTTATATCATTCTGTTTCCTACCAGGTTGAAAAAGAAACAGGCAGGGTGGATTTTGATCAAGTTCTTTCGCTTGCGAGGGAACATAGACCAAAATTAATTATTTGTGGTGGGTCTGCTTATCCTCGATTCATCGAGTTTGAGGATTTCAAAGAAATTGCTGAAGATGTAAGTGCATTTCTAATGGCAGATATAGCACATCCATCCGGACTAGTTGCTACAGGCCTCCATCCGTCACCAGTACCCTATTGTGATGTAATTACGACTACAACCCACAAGACTTTACGCGGACCACGGGGCGGTATGATCATGATGGGGAAAGATAGCGGCAACCCATGGGAAATTGTTGCACCCAAGTCTGGTCGATTAAAGAATATATCAGAATTACTTGATAGTGCTGTAATGCCAGGAATTCAAGGGGGTCCTTTAATGCATATCATTGCTGCGAAGGCGGTTGCATTTGGTGAAGCTTTACAACCAGATTTTACAGTATATACCCAGCAGGTGGTAGATAATGCAAAGGCCATGGCGAATGAGTTTTTAAGTAGAGATTATGAGCTAGTCTCCGGCGGCACGGATACGCATGTCATATTAATTGACTTAAGCAATAAGGCTATGACGGGTAAAGTAGCTGAAAATGCTCTGGAAAAGGCCGGAATTACGGTGAATAAGAATATGGTACCCTTTGATGAAAGAAGCCCGTTCATCACTAGTGGTATTAGAATTGGTACGCCTGCAATTACAACGAGAGGCATGTCACAAGATGATATGGTAAAAATTGTTGCCTTAATTGATGCGATCATAGAAAAACCAGACGATGAGGATAATATCGTTAGGGTAAAGGCTGAGGTAAAGGATCTATGCACCTCTTTTCCACTTTACTCTGACTTGCGAGCCTAATACTGATTCATTATTTAACTAATCTTAATTTTTCTAAAATCAGACCAGGTGGTAGAATCTGGTATATTATTATTATATGCTGTTTAAACACCCAGTCATGTTCTACTGGTGCACTGTTACGAACAAGTCCCGATACAGTAGAAATGGTTATGATAAAATGGTCGGAATCAATTCTTGATAATGAAGCAATACCAGACAGACCAGAAAAATCGTTAAGGCATTGTATTATCCTGACACAGACTGCATTTGGATTTATCATGGAGAATGCTGAACGTGAATTAGATGAAGATTATAAAATTGGATTAACAATATATACGGAGGCCAATAAATATTTTGCGAGAGCAGTAATTTTGGGGGAAAATTATATGTCGCAGCGTTACCATGGGTTTGGTGAATGGCTGAATTATAGTCCAAATAACGATATAAATTTTGGAAATGATGATGTGGAAGCGTTATACTGGCTAGCCGCTGCCTATGGTGGTGCGGTGAGTTCAAGTCGCGGCAATCCGGAATGGGTCATTCAATTACCAAAGGTAGGAAAGTTATTGAATAAAGCCCTGGAAATAGATCCAAATTGGAATTATGGAAGTCTATATTCAGCAATGATCCCGTATTCATTGAGTCGGCCGGATGCACCTGTAAATGCCAGTGATGTAGCGGAAGGATATTACCGTAAGGCAATTATTGCGTCTGGCGGCAGCGATTTAAGCTCGCATGTGAGTTATTCAGAAAATGTATTAATTGCCAGCCAAAATCGTAGTGAATTTGTTAGGTTGCTTACATTCGTTTTAGAATCTAATCATCGAGGAATCAAAGAATTAGAAGTTGGAAATTACTTGGCAAAAAAAAGGGCGCAATGGTTATTGGGTCGTACTGAGGAGTTGTTTTACTAAATGAAAAAAATAATATTTATACTATTAGTTCTTGGGTACACTGAATTATCGGCTAAAAAAGTAATTATTAAAATGGCCAGTTTAGCCCCGGAGGGTAGTTTCTGGCACGGCATGCTCATTGAAATAGGGCAGCAGTGGAAAATAGCTACGGATGGACAAGTAATTCTTAGAATTTACCCGGGCGGTGTTGTGGGCGATGAAAGAGACATGATCAGAAAGATTCGGATTGGACAATTACATGCAGCAGCAGTATCCACGGAGGGCCTTCATGAAATAAACCCGGATGTTTACGTATTTGCCTTACCCATGGTTTATGATAATTATGATGATGTGGAGTGGATGCGGTCGCAAATGGCCGAACGATTGCAGACCGGTATGAAAAATAATGGGTTCGAATTACTTACCTGGGCTGATGTAGGGTGGGTGCATCATTTTTCAACCAAACCTATTATATATCCAGAAGACTTGAAACAGCTAAAGCATTTTACATGGGCAGGTGATTACCGGGCAGCAGAACTATGGAAAAAAGGTGGCTTTCGGCCGGTCCCATTGGCCTCAATCGATATTATGCCAGGGTTTCAAACTGGACTTATTGAATCGGTATCCACCACGCCAATATTTGCATTGGCACAACAATTGTTCGGCATAGCAGATTATATGTTAGATATAAAATGGGGACTATTGACCGGCGCTTTAATCGTGGATAATAGGACATGGGAAAAGATCACGCCAGACTACCAGAAAGTTATGACATCAATAGCTAAAGAAGTCATTGGATCCAAAAATGAAATAATACGCCATGGTGGTGGAGAGAAAGCGATATCCGCCATGGAAGAATATGGATTAAAAGTTCATCGTCATACACCAGAAGAATTGCAGGTATGGAAAGATTTTATAAAATCATGGGAAAAAGATATTCGTGGAGGATATGTCCCGACCGAATTATATGATACTGTTCAAGAAATTATGAGCAGGAAACCACACTAAATAAGGATATTATAGGACCAGAAATGGCCCGGTTAAAACAAAACCACTTCGTTGAACGCCTAAAATGGGGTGAAGATACCCTTGCAATAGCTGCTTTTGCGATACTAACCTTCTTTCCAACTTTGGAGATTCTCACCAGGTTAATTGGTCGACCTGGTATACCTGCATCGCCAGTACTTGTACAGCATATGACATTATGGATTGGCTTTATCGGTGCAGTTTTAGCAACAAGGCAGAACAAATTACTTTCTCTGACAAGAAAACCATTATTTCAACAAGATGAAATATTCCATCCGGGGAGATGGTTAGCGAAGAACATTTCATTTATTGTTATTCTGGCCTTGTTCTGGGGAAGTCTAAATCTGGTTATGGTTGAATACCAGTATCCTACCTATATAGCGCCAGGTATACTGCGCTGGGTAGCCCAATCGATTATGCCCTTGGGCTTTCTACTTATTGCTGCACAGATATTTTTAAAAAGTTCTAAAAATCATCTATTAAGGGCGACTATGCTAATGATAACAATATTTATTATTATCATCAGTCTTACCGATGCATTTCAAGATAATGGTTTGTTTTTGTGGGGTTCAGTTGGCCTAATTCTATTCTCAATGATTTTTGGTACTCCAATATTTATAGGGTTGGGCGGCTTGGCTGTATTGTTCTTCTGGAGTGATTATATACCGATTACAGCAATATCTGCAGAAACCTACCGCATAGTTGTATCGCCATCACTACCAACAATTCCATTACTTTAGCAGGATATATATTGGCCGAAAGTCGTGCTTCTGAACGAATGCTGCAGTTGTTTAGAACTGCATTTGGCTGGATGCCTGGGGGTACTCCGGTAATTATCGTGTTATTATGCGGTTTTTTTACTGCGCTTACCGGAGGGTCTGGCGTGACGATATTGGCTTTGGGCGGATTACTTTTTCCATTACTTCGTAAGGAAGGTTATTCTGAGCAATTCTCATTGGGTCTCATTACACTTGCAGGTTCTCTAGGGTTACTTTTTCCACCTAGTCTGCCTTTAATTATATATGGTGTTACTGCTCACGTGTCTATAAAAGATTTATTTATTGGAGGCCTAATTCCTGGAATAATAATATCAGTTGTGGTCGCAGGTTATTCAATATATCAAGGTTATGCCCAGCACGTCGAGCGGCAGCCGTTTAATCTTAAGCAAATATGGGCGGAGTTAAAGAATAGCTACTGGGAGGCCATTATTCCGCTACTGATACTTTTTGGGGTATTTGGTGGCTATACTACATTAGTTGAAACTGCAGCAGTTACAGTGATTTATATATTTATAGTTGAAGTGTTTGTTTATAAAGATTTGCAAATGAAAGAAATACCACGAATAATTATCGATTGTGCGACACTAATCGGTGGTGTACTAATTATACTGGGCGTAGCCATGGGTCTTACCAGTTATATCGTTGATGCGCAAATACCGATATTATTAAT
>JYMV01045518.1_pt1 | contig 12371 bp, 9 predicted proteins | sample 338911 | NCBI WGS metagenome assembly JYMV01 (sample SAMN03354496, study PRJNA234377) | hydrothermal vent metagenome | biome: Deep sea; feature: Hydrothermal plumes at the Eastern Lau Spreading Center, Western Pacific Ocean; material: Seawater | place: Tonga | collected 2009 | depth 2000 m m | reverse complement strand
AAGATGATGGATCCGGTCATGGGTGGCGAAGACTTTGCTTACTTTGCCAATGAAGTTCCAGGGTTTTATTATCGCCTGGGAGTGGTTAAGCCAGGTACGGTCTCCGGCTGGGTTCACACACCCACTTTCCGCGCCGATGATTCTTGTCTTGAAACCGGGATAAGGGCTATGTCCAACCTCCTGGTCGATTTCCTGGAATCGGGTGGGATGTAGATTAACGGACCCTGCCCTGCGGCGAATACAATGAGACTTCTTTTAAATAAATAGATCGGAGAATGTTATGAAGACCATCGTAGTGCAATGGGACTGCCGCTTTGGTGATCCGGAATTCAATTTCGGCCGGGCAATGGAGCTCATGGACCGGGAGCCCGCAGATATATATGTCCTGCCGGAACTCTGCCTGTCCGGATACAACTTTAAGGATAAGCAGGAAGTAGATTACCTATCGGAAGAGTCTCATGGCGCCTACGCGCACCGATTCATGGACCTTGCCCGCAGCAGGAATTGCTTCCTGGCCTATGGCTTTGCCGAAAAGGCTTCTGCAGGGATCTATAATTCTGCAAACCTTATTGGGCCTGATGGCCTTATCGGCACCTATCGGAAGATTCATCTTTTTAACCGGGAGACTCTCTTCTTTCTCCCTGGTGACCGTCCCTTTAGGGTATACGAGACCCCGGTGGGGAAACTGGGGCTCATGGTCTGCTTCGACTGGTTCTTCCCCGAGTCAGCCAGGACCCTGGCACTCCAGGGTGCCGAATTGATCCTTCATCCGTCCAACCTGGTCCTGTCCTGGTGTCCCGATGCCATGCGCTACCACGCTCTTTGGAATGGTGTTTATACCGCCACATCCAACCGCATCGGCAGGGAAGACCGGGGCGGACACGTGTTCGAGTATATTGGCCGTTCCATTATCTATTCGCCGCAGGGCGAACTGCTGGCTGAAGCACCCCTGGAGCAGGAAGGTATCTGTTCCGCTGAATTAGACCTGTCTTTGGCCAGGGAAAAGGACTTGAATGAATACAACGACCGGATCCAAAGCCGCCAGCCTGAATTCTACTCCGATATTAGTGTCACTTGATTTAAGCATTAGTATTCTCATGTTCATTTTCAATCCGATACCTTTTTGTTTGCGGAGTTTAAGGGCAATTAAATTCAAGGATGATTAAGGGGCAACTCATGAAACAGATAGTTTTGTTTATTATTTTATTCAACCTGGTCTTTTCCCAGGATCGCCGCGAAGTGGGCAAACTGATCATGGAAAATGTTCCGGAGATTCCCAAGGAAGTAGAAGAGCGGTCCCGCCAGTACCGGAATACCCGCTCAGCAACCTGCCGCTCCTGGCTGCATGACGGCAGCGGTATGATCATCGGTACCCGTTTCGGGGAAACGTCCCAGATTCACATTTTGGAGCAGCCCATGGGCGCCCGCAGCCAGATCACATTTTTTGAAGAGCCTGTCAGCGGCGGCAATTCCTGTCCGGATCCGAATAGGAATGGATTCCTGTTCTCAAAGGATATCGGTGGCAGTGAATTCTACCAGATCTATTATTTTGATCTGAACTCAGGGGAATCGGCCATGCTGACAGATGGGGAATCCCGGAACGGCCTCGGCCCCTGGTCGAATAGTGGCAGGAATTTTGCCTTTACATCCAATATGGGTAATGGCGTTGACATGAATGTCTATATGGGTGATATTAATGGCAATCACACGCCCCTGGTCCAGGAGCCAGGCTACTGGTTTCCCCGGAGCTGGTCCCCCGATGACAGCCGGCTGCTGGTAGGGAAATACGTATCCATCAATGAATCCTATGTGTACATCGTAGATGTGAAATCCGGTAAAATGACCCCGTTTAATCCCAGTGTTGAAAGGATAAGCTACGGCAGATCTGCATTCAGCAAGGATGGCAAGGGGATCTACTACTCATCGGATGAAGGGACGGAATTTCGACACATGCGTTATTATAATTTTGCCCGGGACAAACACACCATCCTGACCGGTCATATCCCCTGGGATGTGCAGAGTTTCTCCCAGTCGGATAACGGCCGATATATGGCCTTTACCACCAACGAGGATGCCATTTCCCATCTCCGTGTGGTCCGCACGGCCGGTTTCAAGGAAATGAAAATACCGGAATTGCCCATGGGCCGGGTCGGTGGGCTTGATTTTAGTCCAGATGGCAGCAGGCTGGCGGTAAACCTGAATGCCCCCCGTACACCTGGGGATGTGTACGTCCTGAACCTCCGTAACCGGAGCTTGACCCAGTGGACCCAGAGCGAAGTAGGAGGCCTGGACACAGAAAGTTTCTCCGAGCCGGAACTGATACACGTCAATTCATTCGATGGCCTGAGAGTGCCCGGGTTTATCTACAGGCCGAGCGGTCCCGGCCCCCATCCCGTGGTGGTTTACATTCATGGCGGTCCTGAGAGCCAGTTTCGGCCCAGCTTTTCATCCTGGGTCCAGTACTGGGTGAAAGAACTGGGCGCAGCGGTGCTGGCAACAAATGTCCGCGGCTCTTCCGGATTTGGAAAGACCTATGTTCAGCTGGACAATGGCTACAGGCGGGAAGATTCTGTGAAGGATATTGGTGTCTTCCTGGATTGGATCACGGACCAGCCGGACCTGGATCAGGACCGTGTTGCTGTTTTTGGCGGATCCTATGGCGGGTATATGGTTTTAGCTTCCATGACCCATTTTAATGATCGTCTGCGCTGTGCCGTAGATGTGGTTGGGATCTCAAATTTTGTTTCTTTTTTGAAGAATACCAAAGCCTACCGCCGGGACCTGCGCCGTGTGGAATATGGTGATGAACGGGATCCGGATATGCGCCGACACCTGGAACAAATTTCACCCAATAACAATGCGAAAAAGATCACCAAGCCCATCTTTATTATCCAGGGTTATAATGATCCACGCGTACCCGTAACTGAAGCAGAACAAATGCGGGACGTGATCCGCAGCAATGGGGGTGATGTCTGGTATATGGTGGCCATGGATGAAGGTCACGGCTTCCAAAAAAAATTCAACCGGGATTATTATGCTAATGCAGTAAGTCTCTTTCTGGAAAAATATTTATTAGATTAAATACCGATCGATTTTAATGACTCTTGCTATCCATTTCTGTTTTTTGACAGTTATCAGTACTGTAGACTGGTATCTTTATTGCAAAATATTTACTTAGGGTGATTATCGAAAAAACATTTATAACACTGCTTCGATGGGGTCTGCGCTTCCATAGTATTTTTCACGTACTTGAGTTTATTTCCGCCATTATCGAAAATGCTTACGTCACCGCCGGGATCGCTTTTTTTGCCGGAACCATCGAAGTATTGGCCAGTTTTCTGTTGCCCCATGAGCATGTCCATTTTAAAGGTCTGATTCCCACTGTTCATAAAGAATTTGATGATGATCATGATGAAAAACAGTCGTCATCGTAGAGTTTAAGGGCACTACGGACGGATTTGAAACTGGTCCATAGCCTGTGTTGGGATCCATGGGAGATATCGGTGAAATCAATAAACACCGGCCTGAAAAAAGTGAATAGGATATCCCGCTGGTAACTTATATTCCTATAATTCATAGCCGTTAGGAGACAGCCATATGATAATACGAATGCTCATACCCCTGATCATGATTATATCCATTACGTCCGGACAAAAACCGTTAAAAGAAAAACCGCAGGATGGAAAATTCCTTGAAATAAAAGTGGACGACCCTAACCTGCAGCGGGAGATTGATGCCTTAAGGGGAATGTTTCAGTCTGATCTGGCACAGCTAAAGCAGAAACACAAGGAAGAAAAAAAGTCACTCCGAAAATCCTACAAGGAAAAATTGAAAGCTTTGCGGAAAAAGGCTAAACAAAAAAGAAAGAAGCAGAAACGGCCTGGTAATTGAGCGGCAGGTCATATTCTATTGAAAGCCCCGTCACCTTTGGCGGGGTTTTTTATTTTTGGCGTAAATTATTCATAAGAATGGAAGAGCTCTTGAGATTATAAAATGAGTACAAAAGGATTAAATATTTTAGCTTTTTTCTCTGTGCTGTCGATTGCCTTTACTCAGGATCATTGGGAAACTGCTATCTATGCCGAAGATGACTGGTCATATCGGGTTCCAATATCAGAACTGCCGTCTGATTGGAATACCCTGGATTTTGATGATTCGGCCTGGTTGACAGGGCCCGGTGGATTCGGATATAGCGATGGAGACGATGGTACGGAGATCGACCCGGCCATTTCCGTCTATCTCCGCCGCATATTTACGGTCACGGACGCCGGAAAGCTGGTCAAAGCGGTCCTGCACGCTGATTATGATGATGGCTTTGTTGGCTACCTGAACGGAACAGAGATTGGGCGATCATTTAATTTGGGTGAGCCGGGATCCTTCATTCCTTACGATGAAACCACCAGCATAGACCATGAAGCAAGCCTGTACTCGGGTGGGTACCCTGAAGCATATGCCGTGGACTCTCTGCAGCTGGACTCTTTGCTAACAGATGGGGAAAATGTACTGGCCCTGCAGGTTCATAATGTGGGTATAACATCATCCGATATGTCCAGTAACTTTTTTCTGTCCTTTGGGATCGCCGATGGATCCAGCCACTATGGTCCCACTCCGGACTGGTTTCTGCCGCCGGTAAGCTACGGCGAATCAAATATACCTATTATTATGATCGACACCTATGGACAAGAGATCCCGGATGAACCGCGAATCCCTGCCTATATGGGAATCATAGATAATGAATCAGGTATTAACCATATTGATGATCCTTTCAATGATTATGAAGGCAACATCACCATCGAAAAGAGGGGAAATTCATCCCAATGGCAGGGGAAACCGCCCTACCGTTTTGAAACAGTAGGCGCAGACGGTGAAAACAACAATGTATCGCTGTTGGGTATGCCGGAAGAAAATGACTGGGTTCTCTATGCGCCCTGGCAGGACAAGACCATGATCCGGAATGTTTTAACCTATCAGCTATCAAATGAGATGGGCCGGTATGCTTCTCGGACACGGTATTGTGAACTATATCTGAATGGAGATTATCGCGGTGTTTATGTTTTGATGGAAAAGATCAAGCGGGATCAAAACAGGATCGATATATCAAGGCTGGAACCCGATGAGACCACGGGAGATGACGTTACCGGCGGATATATTTTGAAATTCGATTGGTACTGGACCGGCGATAACATTGGTGGTTTTGAGAGCGATTATGATGGTATGCTCTATAATTATCATTATCCCCAGCCAGATGACATTGTGCCGGAACAGGAACAATACATCCAGCAATATATTTATGATTTTGAAACGGTCATGCTGGACCCGGATTACACCAACACCGAAACAGGGTACCCTGCCATCATGAATGTGGAATCATTTGTTGATCTGGTCCTTTTACAGGATCTTTCTAAAAATGTGGATGCGTACCGACTGAGCACCTACATATACAAAGATAAAGATAGTGAAGACGGCCGGCTCACTGCCGGTCCAGTATGGGATGTTAATCATGGCTATGGGAACTGTGATTATGGTGAAACATGGCTCACGGATGGTTGGCTTTTGGAGTATGAGCCTATTGATGATCAGTTGGCTTTCTGGTGGGAACTCCTATGGCAGGATGAAAATTTTCAGAATAAAGTATCAGAAAGGTTTACGGAATTACGGTCTACCATTTTATCGGAAAACCATATTAATGCGATCATTGATAGTGTTGTGAACTATTTAGGACCGGCTATTGAAAGGAATTTCAGCCGGTGGCCCCTGCTCGGTATCTATGTCTGGCCGAATTATTATGTATTCGATACGTATGAAGAAGAAATTGATTATTTGAAATCATGGACAGCAGAGCGGTTAGTGTGGATGGATGAACAGATTTTATTAACGGTCAATGGTCAACCAGTCCCAGCCGGGTTTAGCCTGGAATATCCGTACCCAAATCCATTTAATCCCAATACCACTATTGAGTTCAACCTCCCAAAAGATAGCTGGGTCAATTTGACCATTTATGATGTTATGGGACGAAAGATAAAAACACTCGTGAATTCTGATAAATTTTCAGGAAATCATTTTGCCACTTGGGACGCTACGAATGATGACGGCGAAATTGTTTCTACAGGCGTGTATCCTTATTGGTTACGGGTTGGTGATAATAGTGTGACAGGAAGTCTGTTATTTTTAAAATGATAGTTCTGAATTTGAAAATCATCCAACTAGTTGCTCACAATTCGTAGGTACTAAATAAATTGTGAAAGGATCAATTTCGATCTTTATTTTGGCTAGTGGCTTCACTTTCGGAGCTCTGATCTTGCCAAGTGCCGGACAGGAATTGAATTATGTTCATGTCCTTTTTGAATGGGAACAGGAACCGGATGCTGAAAAATACCAGATCCAGGTTTCTCAAACAGAATCTTTTGACCAGATCCTTTTTACCGATAGTACCACCACCACTCTTTTCATTGATACAAGTCATATAGATTGGAATGGAACCTATTATTGGCGGATCCGCCAGGTAAATGGAAATGATAGTATCGGTTCATGGGGTGAACCTTCAGTTTTTCATACGATTGAGCCTAAGTTTCAAAACGTAGATGTGAATATCATCCAGGATGAACTGATCCAGGATGGATTAACTATTTTTGGTGGCGCTTTTCCAATGTTGCAATCAGGGATCATCGATAAATATGGCAACGAAATTTGGAACGACGGTAATGCTCAATTCATGTTATCCCATGTTAATGAATTTGGCAATATCTATGGGTTGAGCTTGATTGATTCACCAAATAATAATGGCATCAAAACCAATCAAGATATGGAGATCCTGTGGAGTGCCATGAATGGCGCAGTTGATTTTCACGAATTCAAACAAACCCCAAACGGCAATTATATGGGATTTATCCGCGTGGATACCCTTGGCCCCATTCCTTCGAATAACACGATGACGGAACAGTTTCAGGCATTGGGATATGCAGCAGATGACACCACACAGGAATTCCCATGGTACGCTCAGCTAATCGTGGAATGGAATGAAGATCATGAAATTGTTTGGAGCTGGGATCCATTTGATCATTTTACCATGGCGGATTTTGACAACCATGGCAGTACTTGGTCCGAAGCGTATATTGATTTGGAATATGACTGGACCCATACTAATTCGTTTTACTTTGACGAAAACGAAAGTGTCATTTATGCATCTCATCGTCATTTATCCAGGATCACAAAGATTGATTACCCATCCGGTGATGTCATATGGAATATGGGGTTGCCTGAACCCTATATGGCTTCTGGTGCAGAACAGATCTGCACAGAGCTGTTGTTCAGCTTCCAGCACCACATTCAACTCCTGGATAATGGACACCTTATCTTTTTTGATAATGGCAATATAAGTGATCAATTATTTGGATACGATAATCCGATTTCACGTGTGTTGGAAGTAGATATCATTGGCGACTCTACCTGCGAAATGATCTGGGAATATGTCATGCCGCCAACATTATTTGGAACAGGGTCAGGTAGCGTCCAGGCTTTGGATAACGGTCATTATTTGATCTATACCCCCGGCAACGGACTCGGTGATCCTGAATCTACTATAATGGAAGTAACGCCTGTTCAGGAAGTGGTCTGGAATTATGTCTCCCAGGAGAATGAAAGTTGGTATAGAGCCTACCGGATCCCGTCCCTTCGTCCCGATGCATTTGGCGTTATTGTTGATCGGTACAGAAGTTTGGAATTAGCAGGCAATTCTGTAAGCGGCGTTATCCTTTCTGATGACCATCCTTCTTTTTCATTTAAGGTTCATAATGAAAGCGGCTACGGCCAGCCCTATAAATACATATTGAATGACAGCCTTAGCTGGTTCAACGATACGACCGGTATTGTAATAATAGATTCGGGAGATTATTTTGAATTTTTAATGGAACCTGAAACCGGGAATGATTCTATTAATTCCATTACGATAAATGTGATACCAGTCCACCACAGCGACGCCCATAAATCTTTGAATTTTATGGTTTACAAAGTTGATGGCCAGCTTCAGGCAAAATCCCCGGAGCTACCCGATAATTTTCTGCTTCATAAGCCTTATCCTAACCCGTTCAACCCTGCTACATCGATTCGTTATGACCTGCCTGAAGATGGACTTGTGCGAATCACCGTTCTCGATCTGGCCGGCCGGGTAGTGAAAACACTTGTACATGAAAAGCAAAATACTGGAGCTCACACCATTGTTTGGAACGCTGTTAATGATTACCATAATCCGGTATCGGCAGGGATTTATTTTCTTTCCATAGAAGTGAATAATTCTTATAAGACCCAAAAAATGATGTTGTTAAAATAATGAACAGCAATTTAATCAAACGGGATCTGATATTTGGTTCGCTTAGAGTAATAAAAGAAACAGCCCATGCAGAGTATTAAGGAATTAACCATCGGCATTGAGGAAGAATATCAGATCATTGGTGCGAAAAGTCATGAGCTCACATCCCTTTTCCAGTAGGAAAACCCAGATCGTAACCGGGCGGCTGGAATATAAAAATGAGATCCTGGCCGCTTTTATGGATAGTATGATGATTGCCCATGTGCCAGATCTTATCGGTGTTGTAGATGTGACCGGCATGCCACTCCAGAATACAAGATATGAACAGGGCACAGAAGTAATAGTGTATACCGTGCCAGCGCCTGCAATTTGGCAAGTGGGAAAAGGACGGCAAGTATTCGATCTGAAACATTTTGGCTATTGATTGGATTGAGTAGAACATTATTTCCATTACAAAAGAATAAGTTTTGCATGTATGATGGTATTCTTTAACTGTGACTAGAAATTTCTGTTAATTTTCCGGCTAATTTTTTAGTCTTTATCAAAATCAGTCTATCCATCACTATTCACATGTTAAGATTTAAGTTTCTAACAGCCAGCCTGTTTATCCTGGTCTTGGGTTATGGACAGTCAAGTTATCTAACTGATTTCAATCCCGATTCCCTCAGGTTCAAAACGGCAACGGCAGTCCGGTGTTCAGAAGCACCGGTCATAGATGGTATTCTGGACGATGCTGTCTGGCAATCAGCTTTGCCTGTAGATGAATTTTTTCAAATTGACCCATTGGAACTGGCCCCTCCTTCAGAAAAAACTGTAGCCCGGGTTCTTTATGATGATGAATCACTTTACATTTCATTTCGATCTTATGATTCACAGCCGGATCGAATCAAACGTGCTCTTGTTCGTCGAGATAATTGGATGGATGGGTTTAATTCCAATTCTGATTGGGTTGGTTTTTCCATCGATTCAAGGAATGATGACTTCAATGGCTATTTTTTTGCAGTGAATGCTTCTGGAGTAAAAATTGATGTTTCCATTTCCGGCCACGAACAATATGATCCCAGTTGGGATGCTGTATGGGATGTAGCTGTTGTGATTAATCAGGATGGATGGACAGCAGAATTCCAGATGCCTTTTGCCATGTTTCAATTTGATAATAAACCGGATCTGATCTGGGGCGTAGAATTCCTGAGGGGAATTCACCGAGTTCAAGAATCTCTAATGTGGCCTGGGCGTGCTAAAGCAGTGCGGGGAACTGTGTTTCCCATCGGAGTACTTTTGGGTCTGAAAAATATCCAGGATCCAAAGCAGTTGGAGATAATACCCTATACACTTGTAGGTCACAGCACAGAGACCCGTCTTGATATGGGTCTCGATATTCGCTACGGGCTCACATCGAATTCAATCATGAAATTGACCTTTAATCCTGATTTTGGACAGGTAGAAGCAGATCCATCTGTTTTAAATCTGACGGCCTTTGAAACCTTTTATGATGAAAAACGGCCTTTTTTTTCTGAGGGGGCAGAATTTTTTAGTCAGCGACTGTCTCTGTTTCACTCCCGCCGGATCGGCCGAGCCCCAGGCTACTATCTTCCGGAAGAAGGCGAATTAAAGAACCCACCGGAGTATACAACTATCCTGGGTGCCATGAAGGTTATGGGTAACACCGCATCTGGTATCAATTATGGTTTGATCGGGGCATTAACGGCTGAAGAATCGGCCACTTTGATCGCTGATAGTGCTGACAGCCAGACTGATGTAGACATTGTGATCGAACCTAGAACGAACTATTCTATTGGCCGATTTGAAGTACCGGTGATCAATGATATTTCCAGGGTAGGGATCATGGTAACCGATGTGTCCCGTAGCGATAACCCCGGGGCAACCGTTGCCGGAATGGATTGGAATCTTGGTTTTTTTGATAATAAACTTTTTTCTAATGGTCAGATCGTCCGTTCCAATGCTAACGATACAACAGGGAATGCGATTCGCTTCAACCTGGGCTATACGGACCCGATCTGGTGGAGCGCCCGCTTCTGGTACGGATATTATGATGATAAATTTGAATTGAATGATCTAGGCTATTTACGCCGCAATGACCTGAACTGGATTGGCGGCCGCGTAGAATTTCGCAGACAGGAACCTTGGGGTAAATTCGTTAATAATGATCTGGAACTGAAATACAAGCAGGAATGGCGCGGCGATGGGCTGGTTCTTGAAAGGGAAATTGAAATTGAACAAAGTAATTTGTTTACCAATTACTGGACACTTGGATTTTTTGGGAAAATGTTTCTCCCTGCTTTTAATGATGAAGATATCTTCAGGAATGAACAAGCATGGGCCTATAAAACTGAACTCTGGGGATATGCGGGTCCAAGTATTAGTACTGATCGTCGAAAAAAACTAGTTGTAGATGCCAGTATTGGTAGAGGATATGGTAAAAACAGAGGCTGGGGCTATCGTCTTAACCTGGGCGCGGAGATAAAACCTATCGAACCGCTCAATATTGAAATAAAAGCACAGCAGGACCGAAGCCCTACATATATGCAATGGGTAGATGTTGTAGAAACTCTGGAAGATACCGCCAGGGTGTATGCGAATTCTTTACTTTTGACACGGGACGTTACCTTGCGACTAAATTGGACCTTTTCACCGGACCTATCCCTCCAATGTTTTGTCCAGCCATTTTTTGCGGATATGAGATATGACAGGTTCTATCGGCTTATAACTCCGGAAACCATGGATCTTGATGGCTATGGTTATCTTAATGATGATAATAATCCTGATTTCACATTGCAGAGTACTGTTGGCACATTTGTGCTCCGTTGGGAATACCGTTCGGGAAGCACTATCTTCATCGTATATAACTTGAATGACAGCAAATATTATTCTCCGGTAGAAAACACCTGGATCTCGGAAGCAGCCAACGCTCTATATTTCAAGCTGAATTACTGGATAAAAAACTAGACCTTTTATCCCGTTTTCGGGATTACCGCCCATTGGTAAACTTTGCTGACTGGTGTAGATTAAACATTCAGAAAGGAATTTGATATGAAAGACGCTGAAATCACATTAGATCAGTTAAAGGCCCTGGTTGAATCCTTCGTGGCAGAAAGAGATTGGGCTCAGTTCCATAATCCCAAAAACCTTTCCATGGCCCTGGCTATTGAAGCCGGTGAATTGATGGATCTGTTTAAGTGGATGACCCCAGCTGAATGCGAACAGAAAATGTCCACAGATGGAATAAGATCGGAAGCAAAAGATGAACTGGCGGATGTGCTGATCTATGCGATCGCTTTTGCGAATCGCAATGAGATTGATATTAGTGTTGCAGTAAGGGATAAATTGGAAAAGAACAAGCAGAAGTACCCCATCGATAAATTTAGGGGCCATTTCTAATCCTAATTAACATGGTTGTAGATTCAATTAAATTATAAATGGTGCCTTATCAGGGCCTGACACGCGGATCCTATTCGATCCGGATGGTATAATATGTTAAAACCCACTCCAGAACAGTCTGTTTCAGCTTCCAACGTCATTTCAAAATATTTAGATCCAACTCCATTGGAACTGAATACAGAGCTGTGCAGCCGTATTGGGGCTGAAAGTTATGTGAAATGTGAATACATGTCTCCGGTCCGTTCTTTTAAGGCCCGGGGTGCCCTGAACCTGGTGCATCATTTGAAGCAATTGAAAAAAGTATCCCATTTAAGCACCGCTTCTACGGGCAACCATGGCGCTGCCATGTCTTTTGCCTGCCGGAAGTATGGTTTACCTCTTACTGTGGGTGTACCGGTCAATGCGGATAAAAGTAAGGTAGCCCTGATCCGGAAGTTTGGTGCTAAACTGGAGTTCCTTGGCCGGGACCTGGATGAAACGAAAAAAATAATGTTGCAAAATCCAGCACACAGCGAAACCTTTTTTATTGAAGATGGCTCATCATCAGAGATCGTAGCCGGGACATCCACAATTGCCCTGGAGATCATAGAACAAATAGAACAGCTTGATATGGTTTTGGTACCGGTCGGAAACGGTGCCTTGATTGGCGGTATCGGGACGGTTATCA
>JYMV01038661.1_pt1 | contig 12372 bp, 10 predicted proteins | sample 338911 | NCBI WGS metagenome assembly JYMV01 (sample SAMN03354496, study PRJNA234377) | hydrothermal vent metagenome | biome: Deep sea; feature: Hydrothermal plumes at the Eastern Lau Spreading Center, Western Pacific Ocean; material: Seawater | place: Tonga | collected 2009 | depth 2000 m m | reverse complement strand
ATGGCGATGTGGACGATCCTGCTGATGATATCTTTACCGGTACATTCACCACCACGATCCTGGGTGATTACACTGTAAACGGCACGGTGAACACGGCCGACTTTGCTCTGTTCCGCGATGCGTGGCTCGATCCTCAATCTTATCTAGACTATGATATCGGTCCTGCATCCGGTGAAATGCCGAAGCTCCTGCCGGCACTGGACAGCACCATAAACTTCGAGGATCTCATGGTCTTTGCTCAGATGTGGAACTGGTCGTATCAGAGTGACAACTACGACGATTCCACATCCGTCCTCGCCAAGATCACGGCAGATTCGCCCGTACGGCTTGAGCGTCGGGAGAACAGCGATAACGGCTGGTTGCCGGTGACTGAGCAGCGCTTCTGGCTGGATGTGTATGTGGAGGAGTTTGACGAACAAGGATTGTTTGAACTGACTCTTGACGTAAATCAGTCGGTAGTCTCTTTCGAGGGAATTACGAGTTTTCTGGAGATGCCGTGGACTGTTCTCCACTTCTACCATGAGGAAAACGGAAGATTGACTATTGCTGGAGCCGCTCTTGCACCGGATCATAACGTGAACGGGGAGGAGCCAATTCTTGCCATCGAGTTCCGGAAGAGAGTAGAGTCAGAGACCGTCATGGATTTGGGGACAGCATTATGGAGTCTTGCTGGAGAAGCGACGAATTACCCCCAGAGCCAGTACCGCCTCGACTTGAAACCGCCTCTGCCGGAGAAAGCTGTTTTGCATCAGAACTATCCAAATCCGTTCAATCCGGTAACCACCATCCGCTACGAACTCTCTCGTGAAGGTCACCTGAAACTTCGCGTGGTGAACCTTCTCGGTCAGCAGATTGCTACACTATACAATGGATTACAGGGTGAAGGCTTCCATGAAATCACTTGGACCGGCCGGGATGCATATGGCCGCAATGCCGCCACAGGAATCTACTTCTTGGTGCTAGAGACTGAAGATCGAACGCATCACCGGAAAATGCTCCTGATTAAGTAAAGGTTTCTTTTATATAAATATCCGTGCTCATCTGCGTTAATCTGTGGAATATATCTTTTTGCTACTCCTGTAGACTAATCAATAATCAGTGCTAAATTACACTAAGCCATGACTACTGAAATAAGAGGAAAAATACTCTGGGCAGACGACGAGATTGAGCTCCTCCGCTCACACGTTCTTTACCTTCGAGAGCGCGGTATTGAGGTTTTTGAGGTTACGAACGGTCAGGATGCCATAGATGCCGTTCAAAAAGATCGCTATGATCTCGTGCTCATGGATCAAATGATGCCCGGTCTTGACGGTATCGCCACCCTCAGGGAGATTAAGGACATTCGCCCGACTTTACCGGTGGTGCTCATCACCAAGAATGAGGAAGAGTGGCTCATGGACGAGGCCATATCCGAAAAGGTGTCGGGATATCTCACCAAACCGGTCAATCCCAGCCAGATATTTCTCGCCTGCAAGAAAGTGCTGGAGGAAGAGAGGATTCTGGATGATAAAGCCGCTTCCGGATATCTGCAAGATTTTCAGGAAATCGAGACGGCACTTTCATCTAATCTGGATGCTGACGGGTGGTGGCAGCTCTATGGGAAACTTATTCAGTGGCAGTTGGAAATGGATGAGCGAAAGGAGATGGGACTCAAACCGATTCTGGAAGAGCAAATCGCAAATTGCAACAAGGTTTTCACGCAATTTATCGTAGACCATTATCTCGATTGGATTAACTCCCAACCGTCTGATCGCCCTACGCTTGCTACAGATGTGGTGAGTAAACATTTGGCTCCTCAGCTTGCAGAAGGCAAAAAGCTGTTTCTGCTGGTGATTGACTGTTTCCGTTCTGATCAGGCATTGACGATTCTGCCGGAAATACAGCGATACTTCGATGTAGAAGTTGATTATCAAATTTCGCTGATCCCATCTGCTACACCTTATTCCAGAAACGGCATCTTCAGCGGTCTTACGCTTGATGAAATCCAGAATCAGCATCCTGAACTGTGGGAAAAAATGAAAGGTGATGAACACAGTATGAACCGTGAGGAGAAAACTCTCCTTCGAGAGCAGTTAGACAGGATTGGATTCCGTGACAAAACTTTACATTATTCCAAAGTTGCCATCGCACGTGAGGGGAAAAGTTTTCTCAGCAAGCTGGGTGACAGAATGGGGACTGATGTGATTTCACTGGTGGTAAATTTTGTTGATCTTCTAACGCATCACCGGGCTCATTCAGATCTGCTGCAGGAAATGATGCCTGATGAATCCGGCTATCGTTCCATGGTGAAAACTTGGTTCAGCAATTCCTGGCTTCTGGAAGTGCTTCGGATACTCAGTGAATCGGATTATCAAGTCATTCTCACGTCAGATCACGGAAGCGTCCGAGTCAAAAAAGCCGTCCGTGTGGCAGGTGATCGAGATACCTCTTCAGGTATTCGCTACAAATACGGGTGGAATCTCAACTGCTCAGACAAGCACGCACTGGTCATCAAACAGCCGGCAAAATATCATCTGCCGGAGATGGGGAAAGGGACGGATTACCTCATTGCCAAGGAAGACCGCTATTTTGTCTATCCCACTGAATATCACAAGTATCGCGAATCGCTGGACAACAGCTTCCAGCACGGCGGAATCTCAATGGAAGAGATGCTGGTCCCGGTGCTTACTTTAACCCCTTGTCCTTGAGTAAAGTTGAACAGATTACCACGTCTCCAGAAGAGACACGGAATCTCGCCAGGGATTTCGCATCTGATCTAAATTCAGGCGATGTCTTAGCCCTCTCCGGCGATCTCGGCAGCGGAAAGACCACTTTTGTCCAGGGTTTAGCGGTAGGTCTTGATATAACGGTGAATGTAGTGTCGCCCACCTTCAAGCTTGTTAATGAGTTCGATGGCAGGCTGCCTTTATATCATCTCGATTTCTATAGAATTGAATCAGCCTCGGAAGTTGTTGCCCTCGGAATTGAACACTATTTGTTCGGAGATGGAGTTACGGTAATTGAGTGGGCTGACCGCTATCCCGAAGTCATCCCGGAAGATTCTATCAAAGTACATTTTGAGGTCGTTTCTCATACAGAACGACGGATAACTGTGGAAAAGCCATTAAAGTGAATATTCTCGCTATTGAGACTGCCACGCCTGTCTGCGGAATTGCCCTTTTTCGGCAAGGCGAGCTTGTTGAAATCAGAGAAAAAACGCTGTACCGTGAGCACGCCGAAAAGCTGCCCCTCTTCTTCGAGGACCTACGTGAAGCCACCAATCTTAAACTGGGGAAATTAGACGGAATTGCAGTGTCTATCGGTCCCGGCTCCTTCACAGGATTACGTATTGGATTGAGTTATGCCAAAGGATTGGCTTTTAGTGCGGATATTCCACTGGTCCCAGTCTCGACTCTACTGGCAATGTGCTTCGGTTCAAAGCCGAAACTTGGGACTGTCCGCTGTCTCCTACACTCACACAAAGATATCGCCTACGGACAAGATTTTCGGGTTGAAACGTCAGCTGTCATTCCCGAGGGAAAGCCGGAGGTGAAGACGGTGACCGAGCATCTGGAATCGCTACCCAAAGAATGTGACATCCTGCATTTCGGTTGTGAAGAACAGTTGTTGGAATTGGACGTACCGATTTTGCAGGCAATTCCATCGGCTGGCCACGTAGGCGAACTTGCTTGTGATCATTTTGACGATTTTGTAAAGCGCGACTTCTATAAATTGGAGCCGGATTATATGTCGGTATTTAAGTTGGGAAATTAGTGGCATAATTAATTAACCTAAAACGTATAATGTCTATCATCTAACGTATAACATTTAACGATTATTGGAAATGTCTTCTAAATTGGTGAAATTGGCCTGATATGCCAGCGTGGTTCAAGAGAGAGAAGGAAAAACTTCAGACGACAGAGCGCCGTTCCATCCCCGATGGTCTGTGGGAAAAATGCCCAAGCTGTGGTGATATCCTTTTTCGACAGGAATTGGCAAAAGTACTGTGGGTATGCCAGAAATGTGACTACCATTTTCGGATCAAGCCTCAAGATTATGTTAACCTTCTTTTGGATGGTGGTATATACGAAGAAAGGGATGCCGGGATGATCCCCGGGGATCCACTCCAATTTACTGCCAAGAAGAAATATACCGATCAGATTGCGGCAGCTCAGGAGAAAACCGGACAGAAGGATGTCCTGAGGACAATCACAGGTAAGATGGGAGGTCAACAGGTTATCCTGGCAATTATGGACTTTTCATTTATCGGCGGCAGCATGGGGTCCGTTGTCGGAGAGAAACTCTCCCGGGCTATTAAGTATGCCATAGCTGAATCTTTACCGCTCATCACTATCGCTGCTTCAGGCGGTGCCAGAATGCAGGAAGGTATTTTCTCACTTATGCAGATGGCTAAGACGTCTGCGAAACTGGCGAGACTGGCGGAAGCAGGGGGGCTCCACATCTCCATCCTGACAGATCCTACCACCGGCGGAGTGACTGCTAGCTACGCTATGCTTGGCGATTTCATTCTGGCTGAACCCGGTGCATTGATCGGATTTGCAGGTCCGCGCGTCATTAAGCAGACGATTGGCCAGGAGTTGCCTGAGGGATTCCAAAGGGCTGAATTTGTACTTGAGAAAGGATTCATAGATCACATTGTCACCCGAAGTGAAATGAAAGAGGTTCTTATCCAAGTCATTAAATTTGCCAATGCCTGAACCACTCATACTTGTCACCAATGACGACGGCGTCGCTTCCAGAGGCATCGCAGAACTCCGGAAAATTGTGTCGGATTTAGGCCGTGTTATCGTCATAGCTCCTGAGACGGAAAAAAGTGCTGTTGGCCATGCCATAACTCTGTCAGACCCCATTCGGATTCGGGAATTTCCGGAAGAAGATGGAGTGACAGGATTTGCCGTTGGCGGCACTCCGGCTGACTGTGTAAAACTGGCTGTCCGAGCCTTGCTGGATCGTACGCCTGATCTTATCCTTTCGGGTATTAATCACGGCGCTAATGTGGGAATGAGTTTAATGTATTCAGGGACTGTCTCCGCCGCGACGGAAGGTGTTATACTTGGGATTCCCTCCATTGCCATTTCATTGGATTCATGGACCTCCGATGATTTCACCTATGCAGGTAAGATCGCCCGTCAGTTTGCCATCAAAGTGCTTAAGAGTGGTCTGGAAAAAGGTATAGCACTCAACATCAATGTACCTGCAGTGCCTGAAGATGAAGTGAAGGGTATCATGCTCACAAGGCAGGGTCGAAGTTATTACGAAGAGACATTTGATCGCAGGACAGACCCCCGGAAACGGACGTACTACTGGATGGACGGTTTTCTCGTGCGGAAGGATAAAGACCATGATGTTGATGACGTAGCTCTCAAAGGAAATTATGTGTCAGTAACACCTCTTCACTTCAATTTGACTCACAATGAATCTTTGACTAATTTGGCCTCTTGGAAGGTCTTCGATAATGGAAGCGTCTAGAGAGACAGTCTTCATACTTGATTTTGGCTCTCAGTACACTCAACTGATTGCCCGGAGAATACGTGAACAGAATGTATTTTCGCAGATTGTTCATCACTCTGTCAGCCTAAGTGAGGTAAATCAAATTAAACCGGCAGCCATCATTCTGTCTGGTGGACCCTCAAGTGTCTATGGCGATGACGCCCCGGAATTTGATGACGGAATCCTTGATCTGGATATACCGGTTCTGGGAATCTGTTACGGACTTCAGCTTATGATGGATCACTTCGGAGGAAAGGTCCATTCCAACGGTATTGGTGAATATGGATTTGCTAAGATTCACCACGAACCCGACAGCCGGCTTTTGGCACAAGTTTCAGATGATTCACAGGTTTGGATGAGTCATGGAGATGAAGTGGATTCAGTACCAAATGATTGGAACATCTCGGCAAAATCTTCCAACGGCATCGTCGCTGTGGTGGAGCACAAGGATCGTCCTCTTTTCGGTACACAGTTTCATCCGGAAGTAATACACACAGAAGAAGGGAAAAGGATATTAAGAAATTTCCTCTTCACAGAGGCTCATTGTTCAGGTGATTGGAAACCGGCTTCTTTCGTTAACGAAACCATAGAAAAGATTCAAGAGCAGGTTGGCGACAGAAATGTATTGTGCGGAGTCAGCGGTGGAGTCGATTCTTCCGTAGTGGCAAAGCTCCTTCACTCTGCCATCGGTGATCGTCTGCGATCCGTCTTCATCGATCACGGACTTATCCGAAAAAACGAAGGTGATTTTATTGTGGGCACTCTCCAGCCCGCATTGGGGTTAGAAATCGAATATCACAACTATTCAGGTCAATTTCTGGAAAAACTCAGCGGTGTGACAGATCCCGAGGAAAAACGAAGCATTATCGGTGAGCAGTTTATCCGTGCTTTCGAGGATGTAGCCAAGTCAGGTCAGCCTGCTGAATTCCTTGCACAAGGGACTCTTTATCCCGATGTGATAGAGAGCGGTGGAATCCTCGGTACAGCCGATGTAATCAAATCCCATCACAATGTGGGCGGACTTCCTGAGGAGATGGATTTTGAGTTGGTGGAGCCTCTAAGGGAACTTTTTAAGGATGAAGTGCGTCAAGTAGGACGAGAATTGGGGATTCCAGCGGAAATATTAGGTAGACATCCATTTCCCGGTCCGGGATTGGCAGTGAGAATTATGGGTGAAATTACCCCGGAGCGAATTGAAATTTTACAGGAGGCAGATGACATTTTCATTCAGGCGCTAAAAGACAACGGGATATATGACGACATCTGGCAGGCATTTGCTGTCCTTGTCCCTGTGAAAACTGTAGGGGTGATGGGCGATCAAAGAACCTATGCCAGCTTGATCTCCTTGAGGGCTGTTACAAGCCACGACGGTATGACGGCAGACTGGTTTCGTATGCCTCATGATGTTTTGGCGGAAGTGTCCAGTAAAATCGTAAACGCCATAAAAGGTGTGAACAGGGTTGTCTATGATATCAGTTCCAAACCACCCAGTACGATTGAGTGGGAGTAGACTTTTAACTGGAAGGAGAATTAGAATGTGCGGAATAGTAGGATATATTGGTAACAAGGATTCAGTCCCTATTTTGTTGAACGGGCTTCGCAGACTGGAATATAGAGGCTACGATTCCGCAGGTATAGCGACAGTTGATGATGAGAGTGTGAACGTGGTGAAGAAAAAGGGGAAAGTAAGTACACTTTGCGCTCTTGTCGAGGATTCGCCTATACGAGGTTCAATTGGCATTGGTCATACTCGCTGGGCTACCCATGGTGAGCCAAATGATGTAAATGCTCATCCTCACTTGGACGATTCAGGAAAAGTGGGGTTGGTGCACAATGGAATTATTGAAAACCATGATACCCTTCGGCAGGTTCTCTCAGATGATGGGATTATCTTCAGAACAGAAACAGATTCAGAGGTTCTGGTGCAGTTGATTGGCGATATTTATAAAGATAGTAATATTTCCCTGGAGGATGCTGTTCAGGCAGCACTTTCAGAGGTTGTGGGGGCGTATGGAATAGCTGTTGTAAGTGCGTCCGAGCCTGATAAACTCGTTTTGGCGAGAATGGGCAGTCCACTCGTTCTGGGAGTGGGAGAAGGCGAATATTATGTGGCTTCAGACGCATCGCCTATTATCGAACATACCCGGAATGTAATCTACCTGGATGATGGCGATATGGCGATTATCACTAGGGATGGACACAACATAAAAAGAATTGCTGAAAATCACATTGTAACAAAAGAGGTTGAAAGGATCGAGTTTAACATCGAAGCCATCGAGAAAGAAGGTTTCGACCACTTCATGCTGAAGGAGATTCACGAGCAGGCACATACCATTACAGACACACTTCGTGGAAGGCTTCAGAAGGATGGTTATCGCGCTCACCTAGGTGGCTTAGCAGATTATATCAGCCATATCGAAAGTACAAAAATGTGCTATATTACAGCGTGTGGTACATCTTGGCACGCCGGCCTTATAGGAGCCTATCTTCTCGAGGAATATGCAGATATGAACGTAAAAGTTGAGTACGCTTCAGAATTCCGCTATCGCAAGGTGTTGATTAATCCTGAGACGGTAGTGATTGCTGTCAGTCAGTCTGGTGAAACTGCCGATACTCTGGCTTCTGTTCGAAAGGCAAAAGAAGCAGGTGCTTTGACAGTCGGGATTTGCAACGTGGTAGGCAGCACCTTAGCCAGAGAGACCGATTGTGGAATATACACTCATGCCGGCCCAGAGATAGGTGTCGCTTCTACCAAAGCATTTACGTCACAAATCGCAGTATTTATTTTAATGGCCTTGCAGTTTGGCCGTCAGAAAGGACTCTCTTTAGCTGAAGCAAAAGGAGTTAGTGACGCGCTTCTCAATATTGGCAAGCATGTTCAGACCCTTCTGGATCGCTCAAATGAAATATATAAAATTGCTCAAAAATACACAGGAGTAAACAATTTTCTCTATCTGGGAAGAGGCCTCAATTTCCCTTCTGCCTTGGAAGGGGCACTCAAATTAAAGGAAATATCCTATATCCACGCTGAAGGATACCCTGCAGCTGAAATGAAGCACGGTCCCATTGCGCTTATAGATGAAAAGATGCCGGTGGTTATTTTAGCACCTCATGACCAAACCTACGAAAAAGTGCTAGCCAATATGCAGGAAGTCAAGGCTCGGAAGGGTAGAATTATTGCAGTAACAGATCGACCTGAAAATGAGCTCAAAAAACTCGCAGATCATATCATCGAAGTTCCTCGAGTTCATCAGGTTGTATTCCCAATTCTCGCGACTATTCCTCTTCAGCTTCTGGCTTACCATATGGCTGTCATTCGAGGATGTGATGTAGACCAACCTCGCAATTTGGCAAAAAGCGTAACAGTAGAGTAAAATTAACTGTATTTCTTAATGTTGCCAGCCTGGCAAAATAGTTCTTTTCGACTCCTAATTATATTTAGTCTTTTAATTCTCATTATGCATCAAGATGCTTTTTCCCAATTTAAGAATAGGAGTATTCGAAATAAAAAATCAGTTCCAACCACGACTACTTCCAAACGGCAATTTGATAGAGCAGTGAATCATTATAACTCAGGCCGGTACTACAGTTCACTAGATGCATTTCGGAGATTATCTGATTATTCGCTTGATATAAATTCTCAGCTGTCCGCCAGTAAGCTAATGACAATGAAGTCATATTATCATATCGGGAAGTACGAAGATGCAGCTGAAGTGGGAAGGATCTTTATAGAGCAGTTTCCCGGCAGTTCTTACACTGATGATGTTTACTCTGTTTTTGGAGATATTTCTTTATCAGAAAATTGGTATCAATCTGCTGTCAGGTATTGGCTCTCTTCCCGTGAAATCTCAGATGATCCGGTTTTAAAAAAATTGATAGATGGAAAATTGATTCAACTGTCCAAAGGGTTTCTTAATCAGGATGAAGTTAAAGGTCTGCTTGTCACTGAATCCAATCCTGTTAACCGATCCATTTTGAATTTAATGGTCGCTAGCGGACTCCTCCATTCAGGTGATCCTGATGGCGCAGCGTTGGTACTCTTTCGACTAAATCGAGAAACTCTTCCTTCCAATTTCGAATCCGTTTACGAAAAACTTAGAATTCGAACAGATGGTCAACCGCTTGAATTAGTCATGATTGGGGTAATTGCGCCTCTTAGCGGTCCGTCTGGATCTGAAGGTCGTGCTTATCTGAAGGGAATTCAGGAAGCTGCTAAAAGATTCAGCGATGATAACTATAGTCTTGTGCTGGAAGTGGTTGATAACGAAGGTGATGAATTGAAGACGACAGAATCTGTTCAAATTCTGTCTGCGAATCCTAATATCGTTGCCATTTTGGGACCCCTTTCCACATCCGGATCCATATCAGCTTCTACCGCAGCCGCACAGATGAAAATTCTTCTGATGCTCCCCACCGCGTCCCGGATGGGTCTAACTAACGCCGGAGATAATGTTTTGCAGCTTAACAGCACTCTGTTTCAGCAGGGACGTTATGCTGCCGAATACGCAGTGGGTGAACTCAATGCAGCAACGATAGCTGTTGTAGCACCGCAAGACCGATTTGGAAAAGAGTTGACTGATGGATTTCTGGAACAGGCGGATGCTCTCGGGGCTGAAATAGCAGCTGTTGAATGGTACAGAGGAATTCCAATAGATATCGGTGTTCAACTGCGTAGCCTTAGGGAAGTCGCCTTCGAATTAGCAATTCTTGACAACGAGGTTGGAATCATAGATGCTGTCTTGGATACTTTAGACAATACTTTTAAAATCGCATGGATTGATTTTTTCCCCGAAGAAGTTGCCATTGAAGAAGATGAAGATGTGGATTCCACAAAAATAGTTTTGTCATCAATCGATGCAGTCTATTTACCTATACATACAGGTGATATCCAATATATTGCATCTCAGTTTACAGCGCTTTTGCTCGAGACTCAACTTATCGGAAACGGAAGTTGGTATGATCCTCTAGAGTTGAGCGATGACTTGATTTCTCAGAATGTTGATGGAATGATAGTTGTCTCAAACCTGGTAGAACCCCAGCATAAAGATTCTCAGAAACAGTTATCAATTTCTCAGGATGATTTCACTTCTCGAAGGGAATTTCTGATGGCATTGGCTGGATATGATGCAATGGAGTTCCTTTCAGCAAATATAGGGAGCAAACCCAACAGAATTGAATTATTGGCATCGTTTGAGAGCCCTCAATTTTATCGAGGAACTTCGAGAATTCACTCTTTTACTGAGCAATCTCTCAAAGTCAACAGTGCCAGTACTGTTCTTAAGTACCATCGCGGAAACTTTGAAACTGTGGCGGAATTCATTGCAGATTCTTTAGTCTCCTTCACACCGTCTGCACCTTAGCTTTTTAGTGTCTCCTCCAAGCAACGAAGCCAGACTATTCGATCTCTCCCACTTATTTAGCGATAGTGAAATAAAAGCTGTTTTTAGCATGTTTCATGGGACAGGAAAAGGCAATATTACGGATGAAAGAAATCGTCTGGCAGAACTAGCAGATTTTCCAACTAATATATTAGCGTACGGTCATCAAATCCATTCTTCCATTGTGAACGTGGTAGATACAGTGGGTCATGTTGGTGAAGGAGATGGATTAATAACGAAAACAACTGAAGTAGTGCTCACTATTCAAGTAGCAGACTGCGTTCCACTGTTTGTCCATTGTAAAGACAGTGGAACAATAGGGCTCTTTCACGCAGGGTGGCGCGGTGCATCAGCAGGTATTATTGAAGAGGGAATTTCGAAGATGGTAAGTCAATTTAATGCGGCTCCCAATCAGATGGAAGCTGTGCTGGGCCCATCCATAGGACCTTGCTGCTACGAGATTCGAGGGGATGTTTCAACTTATTTTTCTGATGTATTCCTTCGTAAAAAGAACAAAGAACAATCTTATCTCGATCTGCCGGGTTTTGTAAAGGCGAAGTTAATATCTTCAGGATTATCTGCAGAAAATGTATCTTTGGATGGGCGATGTACATTTTGTTCAGAGCAAAAGTTTCATTCATTCCGTCGGGATAGATATGCTGCCGGAAGAATTATCTGCTTCTTAGGTCGAAAGTAGTTTATCTTCTTGGTAGTAAGACGATCCACCAGATAAATTTCACACCACAATGACGATTGGCGACAGCATACTCCTAGGCATACTACAAGGAATAACTGAGTTCCTTCCGGTCAGCAGTTCCGGTCACTTAGCGGTGGCACAGCAGATCATGAACGTAAGTCAACCGGGTGTCAATTTCGAAATAGCTGTCCATTTGGGGACTCTATTGAGCATTTTTGTCGTATTAGGTAAAGACTTACGAGATGTCATAATGAATTTGACTTCACCAAAAAATCAGCGCTTGATTCTTTTTGTGTTTATTGGGACGCTGCCTGCAGCATTTTTTGGCCTGACTATGAAGAGTGAAATTTCAGCTTTGTCGGAATACCTTCCTTCTGTGGGAGCTGGTTTTTTTGTTTCCGCGTTGTTCCTGTTCCTGATGAGATTCGCCACCAGTATTTCCTTAAAAATGAACAGCACAAAGGCAATCATTCTCGGATTCGCACAAGCGGCAGCACTCTTAGCTGGAATTTCTCGCTCCGGAATGACCATCAGTTCTGCCAGGCTCATGGGAATTGAATCTAAGGAAGCATTTCGCTTTTCTTTTTTTCTCGCCATTCCAGCTATTCTTGGTTCCGGGATTCTTTTGCTTAAAGACCTATCAACTGAAGTAGTGGCAAGCGATAACATTCTGATCATGATCACAGGAGCACTGGCAGCGTTTGTGGTTGGCATCGGCGCTTTCACCAGAAGCACGCTCAGAAAATGCAACAACCCACGGTCCGAGCTTTCTTCCCGCAAGGAGGTAGTCTGGTAGAGTTTTCGTTA
>JYMV01052319.1_pt1 | contig 12373 bp, 11 predicted proteins | sample 338911 | NCBI WGS metagenome assembly JYMV01 (sample SAMN03354496, study PRJNA234377) | hydrothermal vent metagenome | biome: Deep sea; feature: Hydrothermal plumes at the Eastern Lau Spreading Center, Western Pacific Ocean; material: Seawater | place: Tonga | collected 2009 | depth 2000 m m | reverse complement strand
CCGTCATGGGGCTGGACGGATCGGAAGCACTTGTGTCTATGGCACGCTCGAATTCAGGATGTGAGGTTCTCCAACAGAATTTTCTCGCAATGAATTTACCTGAACGCCACTTTGATGGTGTATTCGCAAATGCATCCCTATTTCATGTGCCGAGCCAGGAATTACCGAGAATATTGCTTGAAGTCTCTACTACCTTGAAGTCCCGTGGCGTTCTGTTCTGTTCTAATCCGCGAGGAAACAACGAGGAAGGTTTGGAAGGAAGTAGATATAGTTGCTTCTTCGATCTCGACACTTGGCGTGACTATGTTATCGATGCGGGGTTTGTTGAAGTGCAGCATTACTTTCGCCCAACTGGGTTACCGCGCCACAGGCAGCCGTGGCTTGCGACCGTTTGGCGAAAAGGCTAGGCCCGGGCTCCTAGGGCACCAATATTGTAGAGCCGACTGTTCTGTCATAGCCGGCGCTCATGTGCTCCTGTTTGCCTCGATGACCTTAAAGAGCATCAAATCGACTTGAATTAGGCTCAGGCTATCCTCATCGATCCATGACTAATAATTGATAGACGGATTATCCCCCGGATAGATTGTGCCTACGACCAGCATACCATCCTCATTTGTTGCTTCGAGGGAGTGAATTTGTTTGCGGGGGAGGAATATTACGTCGCCTGGAGTAACAGGTGTTTTCAAATTCTCCGTCCACATGCAGCCTTTACCGGTCAAGATGATAAGTGCTTCTTCGTAGAGGTGGCGGTGAGGCTCTGCCTTCGAAAGGGGAATATGTCCGATAAACTGAGTAACAACGAGGGATCCTACCGATTTATCCACTAACATTTGAAAATAGCGGTTTGCCATCCCTTGGCGTTGGGAGGGGTCGAGAGGAACGACCCTTTCCGGTTGCGATATATCGAAATTATTCAACATTTCTTCCGGCCACTCTGGTTTATCTGCTCTGGGACAGGCCGACGCCAGGAACTTGACAGTGCCTCCGCTTGAGTTGTTGATGGAGAACACTTCATTACCTTTAATGTAAATACCTGAATGAAGTTGGCCTATGAATGAGTGACCGGATATGGTCACCTCAACTTCGCCCTCAGAAATAAACAAGACCACGTCCCGATCACCGAACGAGATAAACGGCGAATGTCCCTCATTTGCTTCAAAATAAAATTGAGATTGATAGATAGCGCCGAACTCTGGTCCAATTACGGAGCAATATTTAAGATTGCCCTTTTCCTCAAGTACAGCACAATCGGGGGAAAACACATAGCAGCCGCCATTGAGGGGTGCGCGCGGATTACTGGATAACCTTACATTGGGGACGGCGCAGTTCTCTTCACTGTTTGGATCATCGGATGGGTAGTCTTCCAGTAAGTCGTTGTGAGAACCGTCACAAAAGGGGGGCGTCTTCGTATGTTTGCAGCCACAGAAGAGAACTTCTTCTCCTTTAGTCTCCGGTTTGTAACGAACCGGTTTGAAGTCTGTACCCTTGTGGCTACCATCGCAAAAGGGTTGCGCGTTGCCTCGGCCGCAACTGCACCAAAGGTAAGTGCGCTCTGGTTCTAACTCAGTGTAGTAGGGTTTGTAGCGGGCTATCTTTGGTGTACTATTTGCGTCTGCCATTTTGATCCCACTCTCATTTTACATGGATACATTTTCGTATTTAGGATGCTGCCAAGCCTCCTGAAATAGAACATCTTTAATAATCTGTACCGCCTTCCAAACATCTTCATGGTTGTGATAAAGAGGACTCAGGCCGAGCCGAATTGAGTTTGGAAACCTAAATGACGATATTAAGCCATGATCGACAAGCGCCTCACATACTTGCCCCGCCCCAGCATGAGAGAAGGATACATGCCCTCCACGTTTTTGATAAAGTTTGGGGGAATTAATCCCCACACCCAGGGGACTACATTCCTGTTCTAGGATACCAATAAGCGTTTCCGTAAGGGATTGGTGTTTATCCGCAACGTCCGCCCTTTGGACCTTGCTCCAAATATCTGCAGCGGCTGAAAATATCTCGTTTGCAACGACTTGAGGGGTTCCGGTGAGATGCCCGGCCACGTTTGCAGCTGGTTCAAAATCTGGCGAAAATTTATCCCAGTGGGCGTGTCCCATCCACCCCGCTATGGTTGGCCAACTTTTGCCCTGATGTTCGGGATTGATAAACAAGTATGCGGGACCACCCGGGCCACCACAAAGATATTTGTATCCGCAACCCACGGCAAAATCAGAACCAGTCCCCATGAGGTCTATATTCAGTGCCCCCGCAGAATGAGATAGGTCCCAAATTGTCAGGGCGTCAACCGCATGTGCACGTTTGTTCATTTCACTGAGATCCCAGCGCTCGCTAGAGCGATAATCAGTCTGGGTGAGATAAAGAAGGGCCACATTCCGGTCTAACTTATCGACGACTTGTTCGCGGGTTTCAGCCTTTATGATGTGTCCAGCCACGCCAAGGTCTTCAAGAAACTTTAGAAACCCTTGAGCCACATGCATGTCGGTTGGGAAATTATGCGCCTCTGTCAGAATTGCGTTTCCACTACCGCGCAGTTTCCAGGCGTAACTAATTATTTTGAATAGATTAATAGTCGTATTATCGCACACCACGACGTCTTGGCTATTTGCCCCAATCATGTGTGAGATGCTGGCACCAAGTTTGCGCGGTTTTTCGAGCCAATCTTCAGTGGACCAGGAGCGGCGGCTCTTGTCTCGCCAATTTTTTGTTAGCAACCGATGTACACGGTCTGGAGCATCTTTCGTCATAGCGCCCATAGAATTTGCATCGAAATGAATATTCCCGCTGGCCGCAAATGCGAACTTGTTTCGAAAATCCGCGAGCGGGTCTACCCGGTCTAATTCTAGACAATTTTCCAATGAATAAGGGGCTTCTGGGGTCATTTCATCCTATGGGAAATATTACGAAATAGAATTTTTATTTCATATTCGCAAAATTCTTGCAACATTTTGTATATGCCGTTAAAAGAGTAACATAGGGTTGCGTTAGATACAGCCCGTCAAAATAATTTTAGGGAACTTATGACCCGTTCACCTTCAGTCAGGCTGGCCGCCGACATCGGTGGTACCTTCACAGATATTGTTTTGGAAACCGATGCTGGACGGTATACCACCAAGGTACTGACAACATCCGAAGCGCCAGAACGAGGAGCGATTGCCGGAATAGATAAAGCCCTAAATATAGCTGGAATACCCCCGACGGAGGTCGATGTTTTGATCCATGGTACGACCTTGGCTACAAATGCATTAATTGAGCGTAAGGGGGCCAAAACGGCTTTCCTCACCACGGAAGGGTTCCGAGATATCCTGGAAATGGGATTTGAAAAACGGTTTGAGCACTACGACGTGTTCATGGACAAACCTACCCCACTTGTGCCGCGTCCCCTTCGAAGGCCGGTCCGGGAAAGGGTTTCAGGACGGGGACAGGTCTTGCTCCCATTAGATACCGATCAAGTTAGGGAAATCGGTCGGGAGTTGAAAGAGGCAGATGTCGAAGCGATAGCGGTGGGTCTTATACATTCCTATGCCTTTTCGGATCACGAACGTGTCATAAGAGAGATCTTGTCGGAGGAATTGCCGGGTGTGACCATCTGCCTATCGAGTGATGTCTGCCCTGAAATCAGGGAATACGAGCGTTTTTCAACGACTTGTGCCAACGCCTATGTGCGGCCATTAATGTCGGGCTACCTCCTTCGCTTCCAAGATATGCTGAACGAGCGCGGTATGGTCTGTCCCCTGTATCTCATGATGTCCGGTGGCGGTTTAACGACCTTGAATAATGCCGTGATGTATCCCATCCGAATTGTGGAATCCGGTCCCGCCGGCGGTGCGATTTTGGGTGGTCATGTGGCGCGGGAATGCGGATTGGACGAAGCTTTGTCATTTGATATGGGGGGAACTACAGCTAAGATTTGTTTGATTCAAGACGGCACGCCGGAACGCTCCCGATCCTTAGAGGTCGCTCGAATTTACCGCGATCTTAAAGGTAGCGGTCTCCCAATCCGAATTCCCGTCATAGAAATGGTAGAGATCGGCGCAGGTGGTGGATCCATTGCCGAGGTCGACGAGATGGGGCGTATTACTGTTGGCCCAGCCAGTGCTGGATCGGAACCAGGGCCCGCGTGTTATGACCAGGGGGGTAACCATGCAACCGTGACGGATGCCAATCTAGCCCTTGGAAAATTGGACCCAAACAAATTTGCTGGGGGAAAAATAACTCTGGTACCTGAGAAATCGCAATTTGTTCTCAACCGCGATATTGGTATGAGACTTGACCTAAATGACCACTGGCCGGCCGTCGGTGTCACGGAAATGGTCGAAGAAAATATGACCAACGCAGCCCGTGTGCATGCCATTGAGCGCGGTAAGGTCATCGGACGTCATACCATGGTAGCGTTTGGTGGAGGCGCACCCCTCCATGCCGGGCGGCTAGCTCAGAAACTGGGAATTGGGAAAGTGGTGATTCCAAAGGGTGCCGGTGTTGGGTCTGCCATCGGATTTTTGCTTGCGCCAATCTCATACGAGGTCGTGCGTTCGCGGTCTGTAAATTTTTCCAATTTTGATGCCGGCAGCCTCAACACAATGCTCGATGAGATGTACAACGAAGCTCTCGGGGTTGTGCAAAAGACCGCTGGTAACAGATCCCTCGTCACAACAAAGACTGTCGAACTCCGCTATGTGGGGCAAGGTCACGATCTTCCGGTTCCCCTGGATGATGGGTCTTTGCTGCAGGAAGATGCAAAATGTCTGAGGTCGCGCTTCGAAGAGCTTTACCAAGATATTTACGGTCTTAGGATAGAAGATATGGATATTCAAAGTGTTTCTTGGTCGGTCACCGTCGCGACAGAGTCTGAACGTCCATCCAAGGCACGTAACCCGGCTTCACAACCGGAACATCAAGTTAACGGGACCCGCCAAATATATGACGCCGGCCTAAAGGAGATGGTCGACTACTCCGTCTATTGGCGATTCGATTTAGAACCTGGCGCCGAGATCGTGGGCCCTGCGGTCATTGCTGAAGACGAAACCTCGACAATCGTTCCTGCCCACTTTACGGCTTCTATCAATTCCTTAGAATATATCGTAATGGAAAACCAGGCCAAAGGGAGCGCATGAATATGAATACGAAAAGCGCAACCAATGCCCTCGATAAAATTCACCAGCAGGTTATGTGGAATCGACTGATAGCGGTGGTAGAAGAACAAGCCCAAACTATTCTCCGAACGGCCTTTGGCTCGGTCGTCCGTGAAGCCGGAGATCTTTCCGCCGGGATATACGACCTGGAGGGACGAATGATCGCCCAGGCTGTCACAGGAACGCCTGGACATGTGAACACGATGGCCCGGGCCGTAGAGCATTTTCTTACCCACTATCCGGTCGACCAGATGAAGCAAGGCGATGTCTATGTCACCAATGATCCGTGGCTTGGGACCGGTCACCTGTTCGATTTTGTTGTGGTGTCGCCTGCATATTATGGCGGAGAGCCTACCGCACTCTTTGCTTCCACCTGCCATGTCATCGATGTTGGGGGTCGTGGCTTTTCTGCAGAAGCAAAGTCCATCTATGAAGAAGGTATTTTGATCCCCCACATGAGACTTCGGGACCAGGGACGATTGAACGACGATTTTTTCACCATCTTACTGGCGAATAGCCGCAATCCCGTTGAAGTTAAAGGCGATATTCTGTCTCTTGTAAGCTGCAACGACACAGGCGAGTCCCGCCTTCAAGACATGATGGCGGAATTTAGTCTTACCTCCATTGCGCCTCTTGCCGAGTTCATCATCAACAATTCCCGGGACGCTATGATCAAAGCGCTTGCTTCGGTTCCCAATGGTAATTTTTTGACGGAAATGGAGTTGGATGGTTACGATGAACCCGTAATTATTAAGGCTAGTATGCGGGTGTCGGACGATGAAATAGTCATGGATTACAGTGGTACATCGAGAGCTTCTTCTTATGGCATTAATTCGCCACTTTGTTACACGGAAGCCTATACTTGTTTCGGTCTCAAATGCATCATCGCGCCGTCTGTGCCTAACAACCACGGTTCGCTCAGCGTGTTTCGGTCAGAAGCAGAAGAAGGATCAGCGCTTCATCCGGTTCACCCTAGTCCCGTGACGGCCCGTCACGTCATCGGACAAATGCTTCCTGACGTTGCCTTCGGATGCCTTGCAGAAGTTTTAGAGGGACGAATTCCAGCGGAGAGCGCCGGAAGTATCTGGGTTCTCCCTTTTGCTAATGTTAGCTCTAATTCTCCAAACTTATCGGGGGATAATTCTTCGCGATTTAACGTGATGAACGTGGCCATGGGCGGTGTTGGTGCCCGACCCGGCAAGGACGGTCTTTCAGTTACGGCCTTTCCGAGCGGCGTCGGAGCCATTCCCATTGAGGTAACCGAGACAGAATCGCCTTTAGTGTTCTGGCGTAAAGAGTTCCTACCCGATTCTGGAGGACCTGGTGCCTTCCGAGGTGGGCTTGGTCAGGTAATTGAGGTCGGCAACACGGAAGACCACCCCTTTACCGTTTCCGCGGCGACATTCGATCGTATGCGTAATCCGGCACGGGGTCGGGATGGGGGTCGGGCTGGCATAACTGGAACTGCACAACTGGCTTCAGGTAAAAAATTTACAGATAAGGCGGTTCACACAGTCCCCCAAGGCGAGAGGTTTCGCGTGGAACTGCCGGGAGGGGGTGGGCTAGGCGATCCGGACGACCGGGAAGAAACGTTAATCCGGGCGGATTTGGAGGCAGGATATATTACTAAGGATGGAGCTAAAAATGACTATGGCTTCCAATAAAAGACCTTGGACAAAAGTCCAAAAGAGGCGTTCAATTTTAATCAAAAACGGAGATGAGTTATGAAACATCAATTGAAAACAGTACTGGCTGCAGGCGCAGCGCTTATATTGTCGAGTAGTTTGGCGGTGGAAGCATCGGCAGAAAACATCAAAGCCGGCCTCATGCTGAAAAAAGGTTTCCCAGGTGCTGGTCCCGTGAACGGCATGTATGAATTTTTTAAGTCGGAAATCGAGAAAGCATCAGGTGGCAAGATTAAAATGGATATCGTCTATGGTGGCGCCCTTGGCAAACCTAATGAACGTCTTAATCAAGTCCGCCACGGTATCATTCAAATGTCGGACGCATCCGAAGGCAACTACGCTTCCATCTATAAAGATATTCAAGTTCTTTCCATGCCGTATCTTTTTCCGGATGAGCAGACCGCCTGGAAACTTCTTGACGGTCCAATCGGTACTAAGATGGCCGAGGACATTCGTACTAAGACGGGTATTCGGGTGCTCGGTTGGTGGGAGTCTGGTGGCTTCAAGCACTATAGCTCAAACCGCGCAATAAGGACCCCGGATGATATGAAGGGTCTCAAGATGCGTGTCATGGCCCCCATATTTGGTATCCCGGTCCTGGCATTGGGCGGTTCTGCAACACCCATAGCATTTCCAGAGCTTTACACTTCATTAAAGACGGGTGTCGTTGACGGCCAGGATAACGCAGTTTGGGTATTCAACCTCATCAAGCTGCACGAGGTTCAAAAATATCTGATGCTGGATGGCCATATCTATTCATTTGGACCTCTAGGCATCAATGACAAATGGTTCAGCGGATTGTCATCTGATTTACAGAAAGCCGTCCTGGCTGCGGGCAAGAAAGCGGTTGCTTTCAATAGGAAGGCATCTCGTGCTGCGGAAGCCAAGAACGTGGCAATGGCGAAGGAAAAAGGCGTAACTGTCATCCCCTTCACCAAGAGTATGAAAAAGGCTTTCGCTGACCGTGTACGTCCGGCAGCCGTCAAATGGCTGAAAGAGAATGTAAATACGCCGGCCTTAGTGGATGAAGTCATCGCGGAAGTTGCTCGGCTTTCGAAATAGGATTTTCCACTTAGTGGGTTAACCCTCCCACGATGACACAATTGTTGGAACGTCTCCTGCGAACGATCAGCGCGACAGCTCTATTTGTGCTGTTTGTGCTGATCGTGATGCAGGTTGTGATGCGCTACGGTTTTAGCTTTACGCCGTTTTTTACCGAGGAGCTTGCTCGCTATTCCCTGGTATGGTCCGTACTGGCGGGAACAGCTGTGTCAATCCTGATCAATGGCCACATCAGGGTGACTTTTATCCCCGAACTTCTAACACCAAACTACCATTGGCTCTGGATGCGGGTGTTGGATCTAATCACCCTAGCACTTTTGATCGTACTGACTATTGCATCTGTTCAAACTGTTGAATACGCAGAAGGTCAGACCAGCGACGGTATGCAAATTTCTCTGCAATTTCCTTATTCGGCTTTACCGGTCGCCTTTGGCGCTGGCACTCTATTTTTGCTCATACGGATCAAGCGAGCTTGGGATGATAGGCCCTGGGTTCGTCTTAAGAGTGACAATAAATGAGCCTTTCTCTCGGCCTTTTCATCGTCTCTTTCATGGGCCTTCTATTTGCGGGGTTACCGGTTGCCTGGACAATGGCGGTTTCGTCCATAGTCTGGTTGTTTGCGAGTGGGCAAATGGCATTTCTACCAGTTCTGCCCGAACGTATTTTTCAAGGTATTGACGTCTTCGTCTTGATGGCGATCCCGTTATTTATATTAGCAGGAGAACTCATAAATGAAGGGCGAATTACCGACCGTCTCATCTCATTAGCCAACGTTCTGTTTGGTTGGATGCCGGGCGGTCTGGCACAAGTCAACATCGGTGCATCCATATTATTTTCGGGTATTACTGGCGTTGCCTTGGGTGATATTGCGGCACTGGGGAAAGTATTCATTCCGGCGATGGCTAAAAACGGCTACTCCCCGGCATATGCGGCTGCCGTCACTGCATCATCCTCCATCATAGGGCCAATGGTGCCGCCGTCACTTATTGTCGTTATTTATGGCTCTATGACTAACGTTTCAATCGGTGCGTTATTCGCAGCCTGCATCATTCCCGGCTTGTTAATCGGGTTTTGTCAAATGACGCTCGTTTGGTTTCAAGCCCGTAAACGTGGTTTTAAGAGCATCGAATTGGATAGATCCTTGCCGGCAATTGGCCGGTCCGCTGTGCAGGCGCTGCCACCGCTCTTTATCCCGATAATCATATTGGCAGGCATCTTAGGCGGGATTATGACCCCGACCGAAGCTGGCGGTTTGGGGGCGTTTTACGCTCTGCTGATTGCCGTTATACTCTATCGCTCCATCAACCTTAAACAGTTTGTAACAGTCATAAATCAGTCCGCGGTCTTCTCGTCCCAGCTACTGATTATCGTTGGCTGCGGAGCTATTTTTACTTGGGTGATGGGAATGGAAAACGTTCCGTCCCTTGTGGAGCGGACGGTGCATAATTTCAACATACACCCGGCATTGGTGTTGTTGGTTCTCAACATAGCGATGCTGATCTTAGGTATGTTTATAGATCCGACCGCGGCCATTATTTTATTCATCCCGATCTTAGGCACGGCGGCTCAGGCAGCGGGTGTAAATCCGGTTCATTTTGGCGCTATTGCTATTCTCAATTTAAATATTGGATTGTTGACACCGCCCTTGGGCGTCTGCCTATTTGCTGCTGAGAGGATCGCCGGGTGTGGATTGACCGCACTTTTACGCGAGACTTGGCCATTCCTCCTGGTGAGTTTAGGTGCCTTGATGATTGTCACATATATACCTCAATTGAGCCTTTGGCTGCCCCGTCTGTTGGGTTTCTAGGGAGTAACGAAATGCCTAAGTCCATGGAATATTCAATCGATATATCTGAGGAAGCTAAGAGCCTCCGGATCGGAGAGCGACTTTCCCAGTTTCGAAAAGAAAAGGGCCTGACATTGGCGCAGCTGAGCACCTCGGCTTCAATTTCGGAAGCAACGTTATCTCGGGCAGAAAACGGTTTATCTCCTCTCAATGCTCACAATCTTTATATATTGGCCAGGGTTCTAGAGGTTGATGTTGTGTCATTCTTTCGTACAGATTCGGTTTCCATCTCCAAAGGGATGCGTTCGGTTACCAGGAGGGGTGCCGGCGATAAAGAGTCAACTGCGCGTTACGATCTCGAGTTACTATGCGCTGAACTCTCTGCCAAAAAAATGGTACCCAGTCTCAATCGAGTGACCGCCACCTCGTTAGAAGATGTTCACGGTCTACGGGCCCATGAAGGAGAAGAGTTTTTATATGTTTTATCTGGTCAGGTTGTGATCCACACCGAGTTTTATACGCCCACTCTACTGGAGGAGGGTGACAGTATGTATTTCGATAGCAATATGGCTCACGCTTATGTCTCCTCAGGGGATGAGCCAGCGGAAATACTCGTTGTCGCGGCAGTGGAAACCTAGAACGTGACTGATCAGTACGCTCATATCTGTTCGACACGCGTTAGGTGCCCTGTAGAAAATATTGAAGAATTCCTGACGTCTCCCCAAAAGCTAAACCAATGGGCCGTCGGCATGGGGGCCACAGTCATGCGTGAGGATGGCTTAATAGAGGGGCACTCTGAAGCTACGGGGAAGCCAATCTTTGCCAGGATTGATTTGGATCCTGTCCATCACACAATTTATTATCACCTGGGTGACGCCCCCGAGTGCCTCGTACCTAGAATTGTTATCCAAATTAAATCTGAAGATATTGTAGAAAGTGGAGATGGTACCAATGTGATTTCCATGACAGCCTGGCGTCAGGATACGATGACTGATGAGCGCTGGAACCAATTAAAGACGCTCCACGAAAAGGAAATCAAGGAAGTTAGAAGATTAATAGTTGAGAGTCAGGGATACTAAATAAAGCGTTATGTTTTAACTCTTTTTCTTCTATTCAATATTTTCTCCATTATTTTAGGTGCTTGACCCGGTGTTGACCGTGGACATTTCGCGATACAGATAGCGTAGCCGAGCACCTCACCGAAATAGGGGATGCATTTGTCAAATTCGACAAACGATTTCTCTAATCCGCGAGGAAACAACGAGGAAGGTTTGGGAGGAAGTAGATATAGTTGCTTCTTCGATCTCGACACTTGGCGTGACTATGTTATCGATGCGGGGTTTATTGGAGTGCAGCATTACTTTCGCCCAACCGGGTTACCGCGCCACAGGCAGCCGTGGCTTGCGACCGTTTGGCGAAAAGGCTAGGCCCTTTCTTCTAGGGCACCAATATTGAAGAGCCGACTGTGCGCCGCGCTTCTGCATCGCGGTGCGCGCGTGCGGCATCTTTTAAAGGATAGGTTTGGCCAATTTTGATCTTGATCTCGCCTGAGCGGATCATACGAAAGAGGTGACGCGCACTTTTCCGGCGGCTATTTGCATCAAAAAGGTAATTGGCAGCCTTGGCTCGAATGAAGTACGAGGCGGTTTTAGCTCCGTCTTCCCAAAGGTCCAGTGGCGGCGCCTTTCCTGAGGCACTGCCAAACAAAATTATAAGTCCGTACTTTCGAACACTGGCGAGGCTCGCCGTCCATTGGTCATGACCGACTGAATCAAACACGACGTCAACTCCCTGTCCATTGGTCAGACGCATTACTTCCTTGGCTATATCTTGATTGGACGTGTCGATCACGTGTTTACAACCGTTGCGCAGTGCTAGCCGCGCTTTTTCTCGTGTGCTGGCAGTGCCGATCATTTTTGCCCCTATGGATTTCGCCCATTGACTGGCAATCAAACCTACACCACCCGCAGCGGCGTGAAATAGAATTGTTTCCCCCTTCTTCAGCTTGTGTGTCTGATTGAAGAGGTATTGCACGGTACAGCCTTTGGTCAATGCTGCCGCAGCAACCCTATCATCCATCCAGCGTGGCACTTTCACCAGTTCATCGACATTTCGCACACTCGCCTCGGCGTAGGTTCCTATTCCCCCACCGAAAACCACTCGATCCCCAATTTTGAAATTATTCACCAGTTTCCCGGCAGCTTCGATTATGCCTGCAGCTTCGATACCAATGGTGGCGGGAAAGTCTGCTACCTTATAAAGCCCTTTTCGGTAATAGGTGTCGGCAAAATTAAATCCAACAGCCGTATGACGGACCAAGACCTGGTTTGGTTCGGGGTCAGAGGCCTCGATCTCCTCCCATTTAAGGACTGACGGGGGGCCGTATTTGTAAATGCGTATGGCACCAATTTTCATATACTCTGCTCCAACCTGGCTTAATTAGCTTGCAATTTTTAGATCAAGGGCCATTTGGACATCACCTTGGCGTGCTCTAATTCGCTTTCTGCCAGAAATTTAGTATATCCGGAAATATCGGCTATGAGTAGATAGCCGGACTGAACATCAGATGTCATAAGTTCCTCCAACCAAGTAACTGGTATGTGATTTGAGATGTAGTAGGTAATTCATGCGTAAAAAATTACATAAAGTGCAGCACATCCAATTAACCCAAAAATCCACATCAACTGTTGAAA
>JYMV01047746.1_pt1 | contig 12375 bp, 10 predicted proteins | sample 338911 | NCBI WGS metagenome assembly JYMV01 (sample SAMN03354496, study PRJNA234377) | hydrothermal vent metagenome | biome: Deep sea; feature: Hydrothermal plumes at the Eastern Lau Spreading Center, Western Pacific Ocean; material: Seawater | place: Tonga | collected 2009 | depth 2000 m m | reverse complement strand
CAGAGGTTTTCTCTGGTTTTTCCATTTCTACAAGGTCAGAAACTGCGGCTATAGCCTGCTTGCGAAGCACCATCGCTTGATCTTGATCTCGACGGCGTTCAAGAGCAAGTTTTACTTGCTCCCGGAGCATCTCTCCAGATTCAAGCCCAAAAGTCTGCATCAGCACATCTTCATCAAGAGGCACGACTCGTACAGCCTGAACTACATTAAATGTAATTTCCACCTTGGCTCCACGAACTTCATCCATTTCATGCTCGTCTGAACCAACAGTATTGAACTTGATTTCATCACCTTGTACAGCACCATCAAGCGTTTTTCCTAGATCATCTAGGTAGAGACCGAGTACTTGACCACCTGCATCCTTCGCTGGTACAGCAAGTCGAGTTTGTTCAGTTTCGTAGAATGTTTCATTAGAGTCATTAAGGATGACTGAGGCTGGACCGATGAGGAAATCACCTTCGCCCACTTTTCCTTCTACAGGCTCAAGATTTCCATTACGTGTTTTCTGACGTTCAATTTCTTCTTCGATATGATTGTCGGCAACTTCAATTACGGGACGGGATAATGCAATATTGTCAAATGCAGGAAGATCAAACTCTGGCATTACTTCTACCTCAAGGGTAAATGAAAGTGGTTTTCCTTCTTCCACCTTGATCTCTTCAACATCACCAATAGGTTCTGGCTCACCGAGTACTTTTAATGCATGCTCTTCCCTCGCGGCTTCCCATGCTTCAGCAAGGAGCGTATTACGAGTTTCTTCACGGACTGAACTTCCAAAACGTCGTTCAAGGATACTTGCTGGGACTTTTCCCTTGCGAAATCCCGGAATCACGGTTTGATTCCTCAGTGTACCGAGCGACTCCTCAATCTTTGCCGAAACCACGTCAGCAGGCACTGTGATCTTAATCCGTTTACGGGCAGGACCTGCTTCTTCAAGGGTAATTTCGTAGGGATGTGTAGCTGTAGTACTCATGTGTAGAAAACCTTCTTTCGAGCCCCATAGGATAGCGAAAAATGAACCATTGCGTGCAATTTATTACAAAGGGACTTAACGAATAAAGAGCATGTCCGTATACGACGGCAGTGGCCAAAGGTCTTCAGCAACTAGCGTTTCGAGATGATCTGAAATTGTTCGAGCGACAAGCATCGCTGGCAAAAGTGAGTCACGCACGTGATTCGCGTGGAGTGTTATATCATCAGGTTCAAATACTTCTGCTGCGGTGACAGTTTCAATCGCTTCTTGCAATGCCTCAGTAAGGTTCGCAACATCGTGCAGTCGACCTGCAGTGCGACTGCAATCAATTGAGGATTCTCGAGCACTTGTCACAACTTGAGACAGTTCTAGCTGATATCTAAGAGATGCAGGCAACACTTGAATTGAGAGCATCTGTACTAAGGTACGCGCTTCAATTTGTACCTGCTTGCAATATTGTTCAAGGCAGACATCACATCTGGCAGTGAGTTCACGAGCACTGAGCACACCATAACGCTCAAACAGTTCCAAGGATGCTGGATTTGTTAGGATGGGAAGTGCGTCTGCAGTTGTACGAAGATTTGGTAAGCCTCGTTTTTCTGCTTCTTGATGCCATTCTTGTGAATAGTTATCTCCATCAAAGACAATCTTGCGATGTTCTTTTACAATCTCTTGCAAAAGTTTTCGTACTTGAGTATCACGTTGTTCGGGGGAATCGCTACCAGCAAGAGACGTTTCGAGGTTCGTGGCAATGTAATCTAAAGATTCGGCAATGATTGTATTGAGAATTGTATTTGGCCAAGCAACTGAAGATGAAGAACCAACTGCTCGGAATTCAAATTTATTACCAGTGAATGCAAATGGACTTGTCCGGTTTCGATCGCCACTGTGCCGATCAAGTTTAGGCATCGTGCTTGAGCCGATATCAAGCGTTCCACCCTTACGAGCGTCACGTGATTCACCCGATTCAATTTGTTCAAGCACATCACTGAGCATCTCCCCAAAATACATCGAGATGATGGCAGGTGGTGCTTCATTTGCACCAAGACGATGATCCTGCCCAGCTGTAGCGATTGATGCACGAAGCAAATCTGCATGGAGGTCAACTGCTCTCATGACGCCGCAGAGGAAAGTAAGGAATTGAAGATTGTTTTGTGGTTCCTTACCTGGGTCAAGAAGATTCTTACCTGTATCAGCTGCGATGGACCAGTTGTTATGTTTACCAGAACCGTTCACGCCAGCAAAAGGTTTTTCGTGCAATAAACACACGAATCCATGCTCACGCGCTTTGACTCGTAAGATTTGCATCAAGAGTAATTGGTGATCTGCTGCAACATTTGCATTTTCAAACGTGGGCGCAATTTCATATTGACCCGGAGCAACTTCGTTATGACGAGTTTTAATTGGGATGCCCAGTTCGCACAATTGTTGCTCAGCATCATCCATGAATGCAAGGACGCGTTCTGGAATTTTTCCGAAGTAGTGGTCATCAAGTTGATGGCCTTTTGGAGGTGCAGCACCAATAAGCGTGCGACCGCAGATCAACAGATCAATTCGGTTCGCAACAAATTCTTCATCAACAAGAAAATATTCTTGTTCAAGACCAAGAGTTGTATTAACACGACTGACACCTTTACTCGAACCAAAAATATCGAGGATTCGCATCGCATGTTTGTTGATGATGTCTATTGATCGAAGCAGGGGTGCTTTCTTATCAAGCGCTTCACCAGTCCAAGAAACAAATGCTGTTGGAATACAGAGTGTTCCACCTTCTTCACTCGGAAGAATAAACGCGGGACTTGTCGCATCCCAAGCGGTGTACCCACGTGCTTCCCAAGTATCACGGATACCACCTGATGGGAAACTCGAGGCATCTGGTTCACCACGGATGAGCATGTCGCCTGAGAACTTTGCAATTGCACCACCGTTGTTGTCAGGTTCTAAGAACGCATCGTGTTTTTCAGCAGTTGTACCAGTGAGCGGTTGGAACCAGTGTGTGTAGTGCGTACAGCCTTGCGAGAGAGCCCAATCTTTCATAGCATCAGCAACGCTATTTGCAATTGCTGGATCAAGTGGCTTGCCTTTGTTGATTGTTTCCTGCAAAGATTCGAAAACGTCAGCAGAAAGATGCTGAAGCATGACGTCCCCAGTAAAGGTTCTGCACCCGAAACAGTCAGAATATTCGTTTTGCATATCCGTTGCGTTACACATTGTTTGGTGTTTCATATAGAAGGCCTCCTGCCATTTTCAACAGTATCCCCAATTTTCGTTTTTGTTTCAAGGGTTGTTTACAATAATTCGAAAACAAACTCACGTGCTGCCAGAACAGGATCTTTTGCATCGCTCATTCTTCTCACGAGGGCTGAACCAACAATGGCAGCGTCTGCTGATTTTGTAACATTGAGGACATGATCGCGAGTTGAAATACCAAAACCAACTGCCAGAGGAAGATCGGTCACCTGTCGAATTTCAGCAATTCTTCCTGAAATATCTGGTGGTTTAGTTTGTTCACCAGTGAGCCCAACCCGAGCAAGAATGTAGAGAAAACCTGTGGAAATGGAAGCGAGCCACTCGATTCGTTCAACGGGTGTAGTAGGGGAGACGAGCATCGAAAAAGAAAGACCACAACCCTCGCAATAGGTAGACATATGAACTGCATCGAGGTCATCGATGTCAGGAATGATGATTCCATCAAAACCTGCTTCAACAAGTCTGTCTAGAAAAGCCGTTCCACCGCTTTTTCTAACAATCGAATCGCTGACCATCGCAATCAACCCAGCAGAAATTTTCTCTCGAATTCGTGCAACAATACCAATCGTATCTGCGGGTGCAACATCGTTGCAAAGTGCCTCATGCATCGCTGCAGCGATCACAGGACCATCTGCAATTGGGTCGCTAAAGGGGATACCAATTTCTATGATGTCAGCGCCTGCTTCATCCATTGCAATGATTGCCCCCTCGGTTGATTCAATAGAAGGGAAACCTGCGACGAGAAAGGGGATCAGGGCCTTGTTGTTATTTGAAAATATCTCGTCAATTCTGCTCATTTTGTGCCTTCTGGACCACCATCTTTGATGTATTTATCTCGAATCGCCTGTGTAAGATCTACGCCGGTGATGTTTGCAAGGGTTGCGAGCCATGCCAGCACATCAGCGAATTCCTCGGCAAGGTTCTCCATATCGGGGTCGCCAGCATCATATTTTCCAAGTGCATGTGCGAGTTCGCCTTGTTCCTCAGCGAGCCAGAGGTAAGTTTTTGAGATCCCACGAGCAGAATCAGTCGCAAAATAGCGATCCTTGATCAATCCTTGAAAGCCTTCAATGGTGAGTTTTTCTGTCATAAGTGCGGAATGTACCTGATTTTTACCTTGAGGTGAAAAGATTTTCGGACTTAAAGGTTGTCTATGAAACCGCTAACGCATCTGGAGGCCGTGCTTTGATCTCAAACAACTCAATGGGTGGAATCCCAAAAACCTTTTATATCGCCGGAGAGCCGGATTACAGCAGAGCCGTTGCAATTGCTGGCGATTTAACGAACTGCGACATTATTCGAGAATTTTGGCAAGCCACCATTGGAGTACTAGAGCAAGAACCCCCAGAATTGTGGCTTAATCTAACAAAAGTAGCGAAAGCAGACACGAAACTCGCCGCTTGCGTCGTTGCCTTGATCCGCCGCGCGGATGAATGCGGCACGATCGTTCATATCATTGGATCTGCCGTTGTGCAGGATGTGTTAAATCTCTGCAAGGTTCCACCTTTACGAGAATTTACACTGGCCCGCATACATTAATTGACTGCGAGTTCATGCATGGAGGACGATATCGGGGTCGAGGATGCGAGCGGAAACGCCATCGCAAACGCAATACTTAAAACCGGGTCGAAGTGAACCAGCAGCGAAATCGGCCGAGGGTGATGTCGCAATAAAAGCAACTTGGTGTTCCTTTTTGAGAGGCCAGCACTCTGCAAGTCGAGCTAATGTGTCATGGATCGCCTCTTTAGGGGATGCGCCTCGTCCCATGAGTTCAACAATAAGAAATGAACCGCAGATACCGCTGATGAGTTCTCCATGTCCTGTGCCAGTGGCTGCCCCTCGCTGCGGGTCGACATAAAGTCCGTGCCCAATGATTGGCGAATCACCGACTCGTCCCGGTACCTTCCACGCCATCCCGCTTGTACTACAAGAACCCGCCATAGATCCGCCTGAATCAATTGCAAGGGTTCCGATCGTGTCGTGACTTCCAAAGAGTTCACCGTGTCCATGATCGAATGGGGCAGGGGGTGTTGCATCTTGGTTCGATTGCTTCCACCGTTCCCATTTCGCTTTTGCGCGTTCTGAGAGAATCGATTCTGAAGGTAGCCCATGCGAGTCAGCAAAGTCATCAGCGAGCGAACCGACCAACATCGAGTGTTCAGTGCGTTCCATGACGAGGCGAGCGACTGATACTGGATGCAAGTGCCTTTCCATACCACACACAGAACCACTTTCAGGGGGCGATGTCATCACTGCAGCATCGAACGTACAGCGACCTTCACGATCTGGCAAGCCGCCGTAACCAACGGAGTCGATTGACTCGTCAAGTTCGGCAACACGAGCGCACGCTTCAACAACATCCAGTGCGCTGCCAGGTGTTGCTAGCCTTGGAAATTCAGTTTCAATAATTGGCAGTGAAAACGACCAAGTCGAGATGAGCAGGGGCGTGCTCAAGGCGACACATTCTCTTCAGCAAGCTTAGAAATTACGTCATCAAGCAATACTTGCAATTCAATAACTTTCTCATGTGTCTCGCCTAATTTTTCACGAACGCTAGGTGTAATTCGTTGCAAGATATCTAATGCTTCAGCGTACTTGTTCGCTTCAATATAAAGCAGCACCACGTGTGATTCAAATCTCTCTAAGGTATATAAATCATCTTCAGTAGAATCTGGATCAGAACGAATAATGTTGAATATACTCTTGATAAACTCCAATCCACGTTCGGGTCTATCTGTTTGAAAATACGACTGCCCAAGAACATACGTCCAGGTACAAAGTTGTACCACATTTGATCCATGCAACTTGATATGTTGCAAAATAAATTCATCTGCGACTTCATCAGCTTTAGGATGAGAATGCAAAATATACGCTTGTGCTTTGATAAATCTCATTCCATCTACACCCTGTGACGATTCGCCTGCTTTTGCTGTAGCGAGTTCATCTACTGTTGCTTGCCAGAGCGGCTCACCTTCTTCAAATTTTCCTTGCATCATCAGGGAATACGCCAACGAGCCGATTGTCTGCGTTCTTGCAAAGGAAGGTCCTTCTGGCAAGTCTTTCATATTCTGATGCAAAATAGTTTCTGCTTCAACAAACCTACCTTGACTTACAAGCACTTGCCCTAATGTTGCTCTAAAGTTAATACCACTTGGATGGCTTGCGCCAAGCATTTCAGTATAAATCTTGATAGCTTCACGGAGTAATGACTCAGATTCGGGAATGCCTCTAAAAAAATAGATGCTGCCCAGCGAGCCGGCCGCTTCCGCCGTTTTGTAGTGATTCGGCCCATAAATCTTTGATGCATCTTCATAGGCTTGTTCAAGAATAGGGACAGATTCATCTATACGCATTACTTGCATGAGACAACCTGCCAAAATTAACCGAGCGTCTATTGAGATTGGATGAAGAGCTCCAAGATCTTTATTAATTGTTGGTACTAATAGTTCAATCGTTTGTAAACACTCCTCTAATAGTGGACGTGTTTCCTCACCAGCACCAGAAAGCATGTGACTTAAAAATAACGCACCTGTTAGAGAAACTCTCGCATCGAGCTCAAACTCATATGAGAGAGAAACTCCTGCATCGACTGCGTCCACGATTTCACGCTGCAGCTCTAACGCGCCCTCATGGTCATAGGAAAATGCCAGAATTTCCGACAGAAGATATTTTGCTTTAAGTACTTTTTCTGATTCTAATCCATACTCCGCAATACTTCTCTCAATAACCGCTTGTGCAATCTCCTTTGCCTTCACAGAATCCCCTAAATCTAAGAGCACCTTAGAATAAGCTAATGATGTTAATAGCCAATGGCTGGTGCTCCCCTCATTCCCCAGAGAGTCATACACTTCTAGGGACTGCTCAAGTTGCAATTTCGCGTTTTTCAAATCTCCAAGTTCCCATAGCAATTTGCCTATTGCATAACGAGAGGCAAATTCCAAATCTGGCAAGTCGGCAAATCGTTTCGTTATTTCCTCTGTTGCCACCAATGCTAGGTCGTGTGTCGTGAGCATCTTCCCTTGTGCATTTCGTGGCGCACCAAGCGATAAAATCTCCGTAGTGAACGAGGATAATTCTTTAAGCATCTTCGATTTAAGATAAATTTCTTCATACGAGTTTTCTAAATCTTTGTTCGTCTGCTCTACTGCAAGTAGCGCTTGTGTCGCCCTAAGTTCTGCATCGACTGCGCGATCTCGCTCGATTGCAACTGCCTGTTCTGCAGCAACAGCACGATCACGTTCAACAATTGCCTTGGTTTCGGCTTGTGAAGCACGAATGCCTGCATACACACTCACAACAGTTGCCAAGACTAGCGCAATGCCAATTGTTATCACTGTCGCAACTACAGCGCGATTTCTTCGAGCAAACATCTTGAGTTGATAGACCATACTTGCACGCCGTGCGTGAATAGGTTCATTCTCAAGGAACCTCGTAATATCCTGACCAAGTTCGTAGGATGATTGATATCGGCGATCACGATCCTTGTCCATCGCCTTAGAAACAACTGTTTCAAGGTCTCCTTGTATACCCTGAACAATGGTGGTCATTCTTGTCGGTTGTTGCTCTCGGATGAGCCGAGTTGCTTCGTAAATCGGAATGGAAGACAAGTCGTAGGGGGGTTGACCTGTGAGTAACTCATACAAAATGACACCAAGTGAATAGACATCACTTCGAGCATCAATCAAATCTGGATCTGCTTCACATTGTTCGGGGCTCATGTATTGCACAGTCCCGATCAACTGCCCTACATTTGTCTGCAGGGTGGTGAGAGCCATGTCAGAATCGGTTGCACGCGCAACTCCAAAATCAATAATCTTTGGATTACCCGAACTGTCGATGAGGATATTGTCGGGCTTTAAATCGCGGTGAATGATTCCCTTGAGATGACCGTGATGGACCGCGTCACAAATTTGTTCAAAAAGAACGAGTCGTTCGTGGACTTTCAAATCTTTTTGCTTTGCATACTCAAGCAACGTTTTTGCGCCAACGATGTATTCCATCGCAAAATAGGGAACGCCGCCAGTGCCATCGTCGTAGGTACCTGCTTCAAAGACTTGGGCGATGCAAGGGTGGCTTAACCTCCCGAGAATCTGCGACTCATATTCGAAGCGTCGCATCGCACTTCGCGATGTCACGCCGCTGCGCATCACTTTGATGGCTACTTTTCTTCGAGGGCTTTCTTGGATTGCTTCGTAGACCGTACCCATCCCGCCAGAACCAATCGTTCGGCGAACTTTATATCGTCCAATTTCTTTTGGTATTCCACCACGGATACGTTCTGGTTGCGATTCTAACGTTTCAGCATTGGGGTCAGATGGTTTGTCTTTTTCATTTGCCATAGTCAAATTGTAATCTCTGATACGATACATGTATGTCTATACCAGTCACAACAACGTTTGATTTTGATGGACATCGCATTGTTGAGTACAAGGGGATCGTGAGAGGGATCATTGTTCGCTCTCCCACCATTATGCAAGGCATTCTAGGCGGTCTCAAGAATGTTATTGGCGGAAAAATAGGCGCGTACACAGAGATGTGCGAACAGACTCGCCAAGATGCGTACGCTGAACTTCTCAAACACGCAGAAGAACTTGGTGCGAACGCAATCGTCGGTTTTCGGTATGACTCTTCCGATCTAAAAGATTCTTCGACTGAAGTACTTTGTTATGGCACAGCAGTTGTGATTGAAAAAACTAAATGATTTTCTTGCAACTTTTGCTAGCCGTGATTCTCGTTGCAATTTGGTCAACAATACTTGCTCCAATCCTGCAATATGCTTTCAAATTAATCGAAGGTGAAAAGAATACATTTGGTGACGCGTATCGGATCTGTTTCATCGCTAATTTTATTCATCTTACTTTTAGCAGCATCCTTCCTACTCTTCTAGGCAAATCCTGGATATTTAATTCACTTGGACCCATTGTTGGCATTCTTGCATTCACCTATTTAATCGCAAAAGAACTCGGAGATATTAAACGATCTTTACTTATTGCATTGCTATTAGAGGGCTTAACGGTACTTTTTGTATTTGCACTAATGGCTTTGATAGTTACTTTTGCTATTGTCGCCACTTGAACCAGCTTCGTGTCCAAGTGTTCGACGTGCTTGATGCACATCGATGAATGGGAAGACAACGATCACTGCAAGTTGTAGTATTCCCGCACCAACAAAAATTACCGGCAGCGAAAATGCAGCGTCAATCGTCCCTGACAACTTCAATCCAATAACCGTTGAAAGGTTCAAGATCGCCATGTATGCCGTAAATTGTGTTGCTGCAACTTTTGGCCACGACACGGTCATGTACATTGCAAAGAGGGACGCTGAAATCATGCTGCTCATCAGTGTGTCAAGCAAAATGTACCCGATGACAGCCGATCTATTCGTCCAATCAAACCAGGGAATAATTCCAGTTTCGGGAGATGAAAGACCGAATGTTGCGTAACTCAGCGCAAGTACAATGCAGCCGATTGTCGCGATCCGCTTCGGCCCAAAGCGATCAGCAAGGAAGCCGCCTGCAATTGCGCCGCCCAAACCTATAATCACACCGTAACCACCACTGATATCTGTGAAGTCCGTCCGAGTCCAACCAAGGTCTTGAATGAAAAGCACATTTGTAATTGGTGACAGAATGCCGCTTGCGATGAAAATTGTCAATCCAACAACACCGGCAAGCAATGTTGATCGCAATGTGAACGCACGTCGTAGAAAACCAAACAGTTGTGAGACGCTCCGTGCCAACTGCTCGTCCGCTTGAAGTTGCGATTTACCCCTTGTCCAAGGAAGCAATTTTTCTCCTGCACGCTCTCTGAGGAACAAGGGAAAAAGCATGATTCCCCCGAGCATCATGATTTGAATTGTAAATGCAACCCCCAAACCATCTTCAGAAACCATCCGGCTTAAGAATGCGCCGCCTAAGAACATTCCAATGTACTTTGATCCGTACATAAAACCATTGGCACGTCCCCGTTCAGATTCACGAAGCAAGTCAACAGCAAGCGCATCAACTGAAACATCTTGCAGTGAATTAAAAATGTTATGCACAAAGACGAGCCAGCCAATCAAAACGAGATGATCGGCGGGGTTTTCGACGAAAGCCATCGCAAGAATAGTGAGTGTCATACCTAGTTGGGCGGCAATGATCCAAGGACGACGTCGACCCATCGATGGAATTCCAAAGCGATCCATAAAGGGACCCCAAACAAATTTGAACGTCCATGGAAGTGTAGATAACGCAGTTACTGAAGCGATCGCAGCAACTGTTTCCCCTCGTTCGGCGAGGTAGGAGGCAAAAGTGACTGTCACGAAACCATATGGGATGCCTTGCGCGACATAGAGAATACAAAGCGTAATCAGCCTCAGAATGGGGCGGTCTGTTAAGTTCAAACTCAATGGACTTTCTAGCATTGACTGCTAATGGTATCCTATGCAATTCAGGTCCATTGGCGCAGTTGGCTAGCGCGCTTGCATGACACGCAAGAGGTCACTGGTTCGAGCCCAGTATGGACCATTCTTAAAGATGGCAAGAAGTAATGCTTCAGCCATCTTTTTTGAATGGTCCATAAACTCTGCTTTGCAGACTTTATGGACCACTCGTCGAATAAACTGACCCCAGGTCAGTCTATTTTATAGACATGATCCCCAATTACCAACGATGATGAGCAAGTCTGTGACATTCACGAAACCGTCATTGTTTATGTCAACGTTGCAACCCTCGCAAGGTCCCCAACTCCCAACTACTGCAAGTAAATCGGTGACATTCACAATATCATCTCCATTCACATCGCCTTCGCAAACAGTACAGCTATCCGACATGCTATTCCCACCACCATCAGAATAGATGCCTTCGATAGCATTTGGCATATTTCCACAAAGAACGCTGTTGCTTAACCTCGCATCAGGAGAATCAAAAAAGTTTATTCCACCACCAGTGATAGTAGCGATGTTTCCGATAACTGACGTGCTGCTGATCATCGGATCACTAAAGCGAACATGAATACCACCACCTTCTTCATCTGCTGTGTTTGATTCGATAGTGCACCCTTCGACATCTGCTGTACTTGAAAATAAGTGATCGGGATCTGCAACACAGGCAAGACCACCACCACTTCGCCCTGCATGGTTTGATCCGAAGTAACAATCCGTTAACTTAGGATGTGCGTCATACGCTGCAGCCATACCACCACCATCACCTTGGACTGTGTTATTCTCAAATGAACAAAAAGTAAACGTTGGGTAACATGGGCCACCTCCATTGCCACTGCCATAAATACAAGCACCACCACCTGAACCGAGTGGATTTGAAATTTGGACATTATTGTTAAATTCAGAACTAAACACATCTGGGCTACTGCTCGAACGGATGAAGATCCCCCCTCCAACGTTATACGTGATATTTTCGTTGAACCAACAATTTAAAATTTGGGGATCACTTTGCACCATGCATGTCATTCCACCTCCCCAACTTGCACTGTTATTACTTATGTCACATAAATCGATAATCGCATTGACATTATTGTTCAGGTAAAACCCTCCGCCATGCCCAGTTGCTTCGTTGTTGATACATTTGCAAAATATGATATACGGGTCACCATCTGTCACAAACAATCCTCCACCTCCCCAAGCGGTGTTATCTGTAATGTTGCATAGTTGGATCATCGGAGAAGATTGATCGCAAAATATTCCACCACCACAAAGTTGCGAACCAAAAATGGGATCTGTCCAGTAAGTTCCAGAACCACCTCGAATCCACAGTTGACTAAGCACACTAAGGTTTGTCTCGCCACTATCAAAAGTAACAATCGAACCTCCAGTAAATGAACCATCAATAATAGTAGTTTCTACATTCACGCCTTTAACGGTGATTGCTTTCCCTTGAAAATTAATAGTTTCGTAATAGATTCCTTCTTGTACCGAGATAACATCGCCGTCGCTTGATGCATCGATAGCTGCCTGTATAGAATTGAAATCCGCTTTTCCATCATCATCTACAGTCCAAAATGTTGCAAAAGAATTTGATGAGGCACAGAGGATCAACGATAGTATTTTGACTCTTTCCATAACTACATTCTGTCACATTATTAGCAGATGCTCAAGTAATTAATCCTATAAAATGTTCATATGGGACTTTTTCAACGAATTTGTTCAAGAATACA
>JYMV01027594.1_pt1 | contig 12376 bp, 11 predicted proteins | sample 338911 | NCBI WGS metagenome assembly JYMV01 (sample SAMN03354496, study PRJNA234377) | hydrothermal vent metagenome | biome: Deep sea; feature: Hydrothermal plumes at the Eastern Lau Spreading Center, Western Pacific Ocean; material: Seawater | place: Tonga | collected 2009 | depth 2000 m m | reverse complement strand
GAATTCTGCCTTCTACGCATTGATGATGGTTCCCCGGGGGCCAAACTCCACGATCATCAACGTGGTTATGTTCGGCTCGATGTTCGCAATCTTCTACTTCTTGCTGATCCGGCCCCAGACAAAGGAGCGAGAGCGACACGACAAGATGTTGTCCTCGGTCAAGAAAGGGGACGACATCGTGACTGAGGGTGGTATCATCGGGAAGGTCGTTCACGCTGAAGAGAAGCAGCTCACAGTGAGAACTGGTGAGAATACGAGGGTCACTGTGGACCGCAGCCGCATAGCAAGGGTGCTCGACCATAAAGGCAACGTGCCAGAGGAGTAGGGACTCGCTTCATGGCTGTACGCCAAATCGTCGTGATGGGCGACCCAATCCTTCGGACTGCAACTGCCGAAGTAGATGCGTTCGACCGAGATTTGAAGATGCTCGTGCGCGATCTGTTCGAGACTATGTACCATGCAGAGGGCATTGGTCTCGCAGCTCCCCAAATCGGAATCTCTCGGCGCGTGATTGTGATCGACCTGAGAAGTGAGGAGCAGCCAGAGGCCCGTCTGGCTCTCATCAACCCTAGTGTGGTGTGGGCAAGCGCCGAAAGTGACAAGGAGCCAGAAGGTTGCCTGAGCATTCCCGGGCTCGAAGAGGTCATAAAGCGATCGTTAGCTATCCGTGTGGAGGCGGTCGATATTGATGGTGGGCGTATGGAATTGGAGGCTGAGGGGCTTTTCGCGAGGGTGCTCCAGCACGAAATGGATCATCTCGATGGCATACTGTTCGTCGACCGGGTCAGCGCGCTCAAGCGCCGTATACTCATGAAGAAGTGGAAGAAAATTCAGGCCGAAGAGGATTAAGCGAGTGCGATGAGGATCCTCTTCTGGGGGACACCGAACTTTGCAGTCCCATCTCTGAAGGCGCTCGCGAACGAGAGTATAGAGATCGTGGGAGTTGTTACACAGCCGGATCGACCTGCCGGACGTGGGCGACGAATGAAAAGGTCACCCGTAAAGGAGGCCGCGCTCAACCTTGGCTATGAGGTGCTGACTCCTGATCGTCCCCACGGTGACGAATTTATTGAGCATATCAAGGGGCTGGGACCCGAACTCTCAGTGGTGGTGGCCTACGGGCATATCCTGAAGCGGGAAGTGTTGGATCTCCCCTCGCGTGGATCGATCAATGTGCATGCCTCGCTTCTCCCTCAACTGAGAGGAGCGGCCCCCGTGAACTGGGCGATTATCCGCGGACACGGGCAGACAGGAGTTACGGTCATGCGCATGACTGAGGCCATGGATGCAGGGCCGATAATCCACCAGCGTTCTGAGCCCATCCTCGATGAGGACAATGCATCAGAACTCATGTCTCGGCTCTCGGATCTCGGCGCCGTTGCACTCAGAGAAGCGCTCGAATTTCTCACCCATGGGAACCCGGAGGAGAGGGAGCAGGTGGAGGACGCTGTCAGCTATGCTCCCAAGGTAGACCGTCAAACTGCCCGAATTGACTGGACGTTACCGGCCAGTGAGGTATCACTCTTTATTCGTGGTATGGATGCAGTACCAGGGGCGTGGTCGGAGTTGGCGGATATGCCGGTCAAACTTTTCAGGCCAAGCCCGGTGCCTGAGTTGGAATCTCCTCAGGCGGGAGCACAGACCTCGGCTGAAATCTTATCCCCTGGTACCGTGGTGGGAGCCGACCTGGAACACGGATTAGTGATCTCCACGAGTTCGGGCGGTGTGCTAGTCGGGGAAGTTCAACCTGCGGGTCACCATCGGATGAGTACTCGAGACTGGATTAATGGGCGAGGAGTTGAATTGGGCCAGCGTTTCGAGTGAAGCGGATCCCACGACTTCACTTGGTGACTGATGATGATGTTCTAGCACGTCCGGGAATCGTCTCGATGATGAAAACGGTGTTGGAAGCGGGGGGTGCGGACGTGGCCCTGCATGTTCGTGGTCCTTCCACGAACGGGCGCGAAATCCACGAACTGGTCACAAAAATGCGCCCAATAACGGATGCTACAGGCGGGAGCCTCTTTCTAAATGACCGTTTGGATGTCGCGCTGACAGCAGGGGCGGACGGTGTGCATTTAGGACAGAGATCTCTTCCGGTCCATGTCGTGCGTCGGCTTGTGGGGTACGATTTAGCGGTCGGGGCCTCAGTTCACGACGAGCGGGAATCCACTATCGCAGAGGAAGAGGGTGCAGACTACGCGTTTGTGGGTACACTTTTCATGACACCTAGTCACGATAGGATAGACCCGGCAGGTCTCTCTCTTGTGTCGAGTGTGCGCTCAGTTGTTAGGGAAATGCCGCTTGTAGGCATCGGCGGAATCACTCCTGAGCGGGTAGGCATGGTCCTAAGCGCCGGAGCCAAGGGGGTGGCTGTCATGCGTGGAGTCTGGAATGCTGAAAATCCAGGGGAGGCTGTTCAGGTGTATCTTTCTGAACTCAAGGGAGGCTAAGGAGAACACAGTTGAACAGTACGAAAAGGATCCAAGTTCGATTAAATGGTAAGGATCGTGACGTTACGAGCGGTCATACAGTCCAAAGTCTGCTCGAGGCCATCGAGCTCAATCCGTTGGCGGTAGTCGTGGAGTTGAACAGGGAGATCTTAGACCGCAACAGGTACTCTGACTTCGATATTCGAGAAGGGGATACAATCGAGGTTGTCCATTTCGTAGGTGGGGGTTAGTGCGATGACAACAACTGACCTTCGTGCCACCCCTGAAGTGTCGCAGGGACTCGACAATCCCTTAGAAATTGCAGGAGTCACATTCACGTCACGCCTCATTGTCGGTACTGGCAAGTACACTACAAACCAGATCATGGTCGATGCCATTAGGGCGAGCGGCGCCGAGATGGTGACAGTCGCAGTGCGGCGTGTGGATCTCGACCGAACACAAGAGGAGGCAATCCTCCATCACCTGAACCCGCAAGAGTTTTTCTTGCTGGCCAATACTGCTGGATGCTACACGGCAGAGGATGCGATCCGATACGCAAGATTGGCTCGGGCAGCGGGCTTCAACGAGTTCGTGAAGCTGGAGGTCATCGGTGACAACGAGACGCTCTTGCCCGATGTCCAAGCTACGGTCGAAGCGGCGCGCACCCTCTCCGATGAGGGGTTCAAGGTAATGGCATACACCAACGATGATCTCGTTACCGCGCTCCGACTTGAGGAGGCTGGTTGCGTTGCGGTCATGCCACTTGCGAGTCCAATCGGTAGCGGGCTCGGTGTTGTGAACCCTTACTTCATTAGGGAGATCAAGCGTAGGCTCGAGGTCCCGGTTATCGTTGACGCAGGGGTGGGAACGGCGTCCGACGCGTGTGTAACAATGGAACAGGGTGTGGACGGTGTGCTTATGAATACTGCACTAGCAGCAGCGGAGGACCCAGTCAGGATGGCTCATGCGATGAGGTGCGCCACGATTGCAGGACGACTCGCCTTTCTGGCGGGGCGTATGACATCTCGTGAAATCGCAGTGCCGTCGTCTCCTAGGGTGGGAATGCTGGACTGAGCCGTGACAAGAGACGGGTGCAGCCTTGGCCGACGGACCGCATTCCAAGTACTTGAACAGGTTGACCGTGGACGTCGGCTCGACAGGGCTCTGGAGTCATGCGTTCAAGGTATAGAAGCTCGGGAGAGAGCATTCGCTCATGAACTCACCTATGGTGTGACGAGACTTCGAGGTCGGATTGATCATCTACTTTCACGTCACGTGCACAGGGGTGTGGATGCACTCGATCCCAACCTGCGGGAGGTACTAAGGCTTGCTACCTACCAGCTGTTTTATATGCACTCGGTGCCTGACTACGCGGCGGTTTCGGAGGCGGTGGCCCACGCCCGCTCACTAGTTGGAAAGGGTGCAGCTGGACTCGCGAACGCTGTGTTGCGAAGGTTGGCCGAAGCGGGAGCTGATAGGGAGGAATTCCCAGATCTTGAATCTGATCCAGCAGGATTCCTCACGACGTGGGGATCCCACCCCAGATGGCTGATCGACCGTTGGCTCAAGAGATGGGGACCTCAGAAGGTCTTCGAGCTTGTCGAAACCAACAACACTCGTTCGTTAGCCTGCTTAACTCCTCTCCGAGCACGAGCGGAAGAGGCTCTTGAAAGCTTAAGGATGGCCGGACTAGATGGAGAGCCCGTAGGCTACGGCACGGAATGCGTGAGATTGGACCGGTCTTCGAGTCCGGTAGCTGCACTGGCGGCGTTTCCTGAAGCAATCATTCAGGATCCGGCTTCAAATCTTGTGACTCGGTACGCAAATATATCCCCAGGCATGGAAGTTGCGGATCTGTGTGCTGCACCCGGTGGCAAAGCCCTCACAGTTGCCACAGGGGTACGGTCTACTTTGGCCGCTGACTGCTCGGAGTCACGGATGCGTATGGTTCAGGAGAATGCTAAGAGGACGGGTATTCATATCAGCTGTGTCGTCGCTGATGCCCATGATCCGCCCATTATATCAGCGGATGCAGTCTTGCTTGATGTGCCATGCACGGGTACGGGTACTCTCGCACGTCGTCCGGATATACGCTGGCGTCTTAGCCCAGAATCATCTAGTCAGATGACTAGAATCCAGGACGAACTCCTGGATTCGGCCGCGCCTCTCGTACGTGTGGAGGGGCTCCTCGTTTACTCCACCTGTACTCTTGAACCCGAAGAAAACCATGAGTTGGTGGAGCGATTCCTTTTGAGGAACCGTGGTTTCGAACTAGCACCGAGCGATGCGGTAGACAGGGAATTCCTGGACGAGAGTGGCTACCTTTCGGTGCACCCCGACAAGGATGGGCGAGATGGATCGTTCGCAGCCCGGTTGAGGAGGATGCATTGAGGTTGGGAGGGTCGCTCGCCCGGCGAAGACACCGTCGACGCGATAGATTGCGTGGGACGATTGTCGAGTCTAGCAAAGGACGACGGGGCCGGGGTGGTTCTCGCCTGTGGTTCAGCATGCTGATGCTGACTCTACTGGGTTGGCTCGGTGGGTATCTGATAACCACGCAACTCATCTTCCCTCCTCCTCCTCCTCCTGGGGATCTCTTCGAAGTGCCGGACATACGTGGGGGAGGGCTCGCAAGTGCCCGTGAACGCCTGACGGGTGCTGGCTTGGTTTTAGGGGAGATTGACTCGCTACTGCATCCGTCCGTACCGGAGGCGTTGATCATTGGCCAGTCACCACTTCCAGGACAAGTGCTGCGGCCTGAGAGTCAGGTGAGGGTTACGGTGAGCCTCGGTCCCCAGTTACGGTCAGTGCCTGACGTGTCAGGGCTTGCTGAAGACCGTGCTCAAATCGTTCTGGAGAGCAGTGGTTTTCTCGTGTCCGTGGATACGGCCCGGGCTGACTTGCCCCGGGGTAGAGTGCTAGAAGTTTTTCCACGTCCAGATGCTATCCTCCCGCTGCCAGCTAGAATCCGTATGGTCGTGAGCACCGGCCCAGCTTTAGTGGCTATGCCACTCGTTCTCGGGCTGGATAGAGAGGAGGCGTTGATCTTGCTTGATTCAGTCGGGCTCATCGTTTCCGAGATTACGGAAGTCTTCCGCTTCGGCAGAGACCAGGGCGTTGTGGTCGAGCAGGAGCCTGCGTCTGACATTGAGTTGGAGCGAGGAGCGAAAGTGCGCCTTAAGGTTGGCATGAGTGGTAGGGCCACGGAACAATGACTTCGAGTGGCCGTAGGAATCGGAGAGCTGAAGTGAGCTCTAAATCATTATCCCCAAAAGGATTCGGAGACATCGCATGAAGCGAAGATTCCTCCGTTCGCCTTATCTTTGGGCGATGCTTGTGGTAGCAATGGTCGTTGGCTTTGCTTGGGTTAAGCGGGAGAGCCTTCAGCCGGTGATTACCGGTGCGAGTGCGCCGACATTCATCGCGTCATCCCTCGATGGGGCAACCATGTCACTGGAAGACTTCGATGGAAAGGTCATCCTCCTGAACATCTGGGCGACCTGGTGTGAGCCCTGCCTTGAGGAGATGCCTTCGATGCAACGCCTCTACGATGAACTCGACGACGATGACTTTGAGATTCTTGCTGTTAGCATCGATGCGCCTCTGGGTCAGTCCGATGATTTCGGACGAGCAGGAGGAGATCTTGATGTATTTGCTAAGGAGCTGGGCCTGACGTTTCGAATTCTCCACGATCCATCCGGTGAGATCCAGCGAACTTATCAAACCACAGGCGTTCCCGAGACGTTCCTGATCGGGAAAGACGGGGTGATCTACAAGAAGGTTGCAGGTGGTACGCGTTGGGATGCTCCTGTCAACCAAGATCTTGTTCGCCGCTTACTGGCGAGCGGATAGCAGAATGTCCGGACCAAGAAATGTGCTGATCCACAATTGGAGGCTGAAGCTGGCCGCATTAGGCCTGTCGATCTTCCTGTGGGCTCTGGTTCAAACTGAGCCACGCACTTCCGAGAGTTTCCAGAGAGTACCAGTTCAGGTCGAATTGACGGACACGTTGTGGGCTCTTGCGGGACCTACGACTCCTACGGAGGTGGAACTGCAGCTCAGTGGCCCATCCCGTGATATCATAAGGCTGGCTCGTGAAGGCACGGCTCTTAGCATCCCAATCAGTGAAGTTGGAACACCCGACACAAGCGTATTGCTTGACCGTGATTGGGTTGAACTTGGTCAGTGGACAGGCCTCACTGTAGAAGTCATCTCGCCGGCGATGATAGAGATCATGTTTGAGCCTACGATGACGCGCACCTTGCCCATTGCGACCCGCATCTATGGTGACTTACGTAGTAATCTTGCGTTAGCCAGCTCTGTTGGGGTGGCTCCAGTGAGCGTACAAGTTCGCGGTTCTGAGAGTCGGATTGCTCAATTGGATTCGATCCTCCTTGAGCGTTTCGATCTCGCCACAGTTGAGAAATCCGGAGTCTTCAGTGTAGCTGTCGACACTGCAGGCTTATCCAGCGTGTACGTGTCTCCTGAGGTTGTCACTATGGGGTTCAATGTCGAAGACGACATTGAACGCGTTTTGCAGGGTTTCACTGTGCAGTTTGATGCCGAGAGGGTCGGCATGGAGGTGACTATCGAACCGTTATTGGTCCAGATTAGATTTTCTGGGCCCAAAAGCTTGGTTAACGCTCTAGACCCGAGCTTACTCAGGGTTTGGGTATCACCTGAGGATCTCGCGGGCATCCTCCCGGGTGAAGAGCGACGTGTTCCCCTGCGTCTAGAGGGGGTTCCTGATTTTGTGACCGCTGTTTCTGAGACTGCTGCCGTGACTGCCCGGAGGGCTGTAAGGGGATCGGCTGGGACCGGTCAGAAACTCCGTTGAGCGATGCTTCCCGCCCGTTGGTTTTAGGCCTTGAGACGTCATGCGACGAGACATCGGCTGCTGTTCTCGATGGAGAAAACTTGATTCTCGGCCACGTGATTCTCTCTCAAGACGAGCATGAACTATTCGGTGGAGTGGTACCGGAACTCGCAGCGCGAGCTCATCTGCAGAAGGTGGATTTGGTTGTGGAAGAAGCGCTCCGCCAGGCAGGGGTTTCATTGGGAGAGATCGATGTGTTCGGGGTTACAGCTGGACCTGGGCTCATCGGTGCGCTGCTAGTCGGCGTATCTTGGAGTAAGGCGGCTTCTTTCGCGTGTGATCGTCCTCTCGTTGCTGTTCATCATATGGAAGGACACCTGTTTTCGCCTTCACTGGAAAACGAAGCTGCACAACCACCTTTCGTAGCTCTTCTCGTCTCAGGTGGACATACCCTCCTAGTTCACACGGTAGCGTGGGGAGAGTATCTGCTATTGGGAGAGACGCGGGACGATGCAGCTGGTGAAGCTTTCGACAAGGTGGCTAAGCTCTTGGGGTTGGGATATCCTGGCGGACCCCTGATTGAGTCTCTTGCTTCTGAGGGTAATGCCTCCCGCTACAAGCTTCCCAGGCCGATGCTTCGCGGTAATCAACGACAGGGTGACCCCGATTTTTATGACTTCTCGTTTAGCGGTCTGAAGACAGCTGTCGGCGAGTTGGTAAAAAGGCTCGAATCAGATGGTGTACTGTCTTCAGAGATCGCACACGTCGCCGCTGGCTTCCAAGAAGCTGCTGTGGACGTACTTGCCTCCAAGACCATGAGGGCCGTTAAGCACACTGGGTGCGGGCGTGTTCTTGTCGCTGGTGGAGTTAGTGCCAATACAAGGCTGTGCGGAGAGCTTGCAGGCCGACTTGGTGCTGGGGGTCAACTCTTCCATGCCTCAACGCGTCTCTCTCTAGACAACGCTGCGATGGTCGCCAGGGCAGCACGCTTCCGATACGATCGAGGCGATTTGGCCGAACCTGATGTCTCAGCCTCTGCAACGATGACATTTCCGGGACTTGAGCGGAGGGTGGCATGAAGAGCGAGGTAGTAGGCTGTTCCAGTGAGTTCCTAGTCACGCAAAGTTAGGCTGGCATGTATCCCGTCATTTTCGAGCTTCCGGACTGGCTTCCGTTAGTAGGTGGAATGCCGATCACCTCATTTGGGGTGTTTATGCTTTTCGCGTTCCTGACCGGTGGTTGGCTAATTCGATTGGAGTTGGCTCGAATAGGCGAGGATCCCGAGAGAGCTTGGGATCTAGTTTTCATGGGTGTCGTAGGTGGGATTCTGGGAGCTAAAGGCTACTACATCCTGCTTAACTATGAGGGAGTCATAACTGACCCTGCGGCTCAGATCTTTTCTCGTGGTGGCCTTGTCTGGTACGGGGGTTTCCTGCTCGCTACGGTGCTCGTCATATGGGAGATTCGTCGGCGAAAACTTCCTTTGCGTCGGACTTTTGATGCTGGCGCCCCGGCTCTTGCGTTGGGCTATGCAGTAGGCCGTGTCGGCTGCTTCCTGGTTGGAGATGATTGGGGTCGCCCTACCGACTCAATTTTCGGGATAGCATTTCCAAAGGGGTCACCTCCTACCCGAGTGGACATCATCGAGCGGGATTTCGGGATTGCAGTAGATCCGGAACTCATTGAGAAATATGGTCAGATCGTGCCAGTCCACCCAACTCAACTGTACGAGGTGGGTATCAGCACGCTGATCTTCTTCTACCTTTGGAGTGTACGCCAAAATCCACACAGTCCTGGTAGGCTTTTCATGCTATGGCTGGTTCTGGCGAGCGGTGAGCGTTTTCTGGTTGAATTCTTACGTGCTAAGGATGATCGCTTCTTCGGTATTCTGACCTTAGCACAGGTGATAAGCCTTGCCATCGCGGCTGTTGGACTAGTCGGGGTAGTGCGCACGAAGGTTGCCGGCGGTCCTGAGCCCGCTAGCAGCTCCTGAGTAGCGCTGGGTCAATGCTGAGGATCCTCCACGGATCGGACCTACAGATGGGACGACCGTTTCGTCCTCGTGCGGCTCAGGCGCTTCGGCAGCTCGCGTTCGAGGTGACCCCGAATCTCGTGGTCATTTCAGGTGACCTCACCCAGCGGGCTAAGGCTCGTGAGTTCCAGGCTGTGTGGAACTTTCTTGAGGAATTGCCTCGGGTTCCTCTTATCGTGACACCAGGGAATCACGATGTCCCACTCTACCGATTCTGGGAGCGCTTAACGCTCCCGTACCGAAGTTGGAGTCGCAATATCCCTCGTGATCTCGATTCGGTGACTGTGGTTCCCGGAGCAACGGTGGTCGCGCTCAACTCTGCCTCTCCCTGGAGCGCGATTGTTGGTGGGCGCATAACTCGAGCCCAACTCAGATTTGCCCGTGAGAGCTTCGAGAACGAGCCGACACTAGGGGGTCGAGTCCTTGTCATACATCACCACTTTATATGTAAAAGTACCGGAGGTGGAGGCCGACCTCTTCCCGCGGCGCCAGGGATCCTTAAGCACATTGAGGAAATGGGCGTCGATGTAGTGCTGAGTGGGCACCTTCACCGGATGCAAGTCGCCATGTCAAGGGATTTGCTTCCAGGCGAAGGTTCGGGGGTCCCGCTTATTACTGCTGGGACCGCGACATCGCGAAGAGGCAGAGGCAAAGAAAGAGGGGAAAACAGTGTGAACGTCTTGGATCTGCTAGACGATCGAATCGAGGTTACTCCACATCTGTTACGGAATAGCGAACAAGTCTTCGAAGCCTCAGAAACCATTTCGTTGCCGCGATCCCGTATGCTTAATGAATCCCCACCACCTGTCCAGCTCATGGTAGAGGATGGAGTTTAGGATTGGGTATGCGCTATCTCCGTAATGCACCTACTCGCAGAGAGAATTTCCGCGCTGCCATAGCGTCTACCGTTGTCGCCTTGAGTGTCGGAGTTACTGCGTTCTACCTGACAAGAATTTTCTTGGCTCGGGAGCCGCTTCCCCGAACGAACGAAAGACCAGTGGGTGCAGCCCAGAAGGACGCATCCCGGCCATGAGTCGGCCCAGTTTCCTACCCTCGCTCGTATGGGTTGCACTGTGCGTATGGATATTGGTCCCTTCACCTGCGGCGTCACAACTGGGTCGGGCCGAAGTCACCCGGGTGACCTTCCAGGGAAACGAATCATTTCCGGACGACTCTTTGGCTCGAGCGATCGTGACGAGAGAGACGGAATGCCGGTCAGTGGTTTTCGCACCGTTCTGCTGGGCAGGTGCAGATTTTGCTTTGCGGCGCTTCTACTTGCCCGAGCGTGATGTGCCCCTGGACCGACTGAGGCTTGAGGCCTGGTACTATCAGAGAGGGTTCCGCGAGATCGCCGTAGATACTGTTACATCGCTGGGAGAGGAAGGTCGAGCCACAGTTTCGTTCATCATCGATGAAGGTGAACCCGTTATAGCAGCCAGAGTCGATTTCGAAGGTGGTGATGGACTCAGCGAGGACGGTCTGTTCGAAGCACTTCCTCTACAGCAAGGTGACCGTCTGAGCGTACTTGCTCTGGATGCGACTCGTGATACCCTCGAACGCCGCCTTGCGAACAGGGGCTATGCTCGGGTCAGTGTTCTGCGCAGGCACATGATACCGGCCGTGGAACCCTATAGTGCCCTGGTTACATTCGACATCGACACCGGCTCCAGGGTCCGCTACGGACCCATCATGGTATCCGGGAACTCCAAGCTGAGTGAAGCAACCGTGCTCAATACGCTGCAGTTCAGCACGGGAGACCTGTACCGCCGGGATGAGATGCAGCAGGGCCAGGCCAGGCTCTTCGGATTGGATATTATCCGCAGTGCGGCAGTGAGGGGGGACTTTCAGGTGGGACCCGACTCTGTGATCCCCATCACGGTCAATGTGGTAGAGGGAGACGCTTACCGCGTACGGTACGGGGGTGGTTGGACTACGGCGGAGTGTTTCGGTGTCGAAGCGCAATGGGCTGCGCGGAACTTCTTTGGAGGAGGCCGACTCCTGCAGGTTCGCGGGAGGGCCGCGAATCTACTAACACCCCAGTTCCACGATATACTGTGCCCTCAAGGCGGGAGGGGAGCTTTTGGAGATTTGACCGGAACCATCTCGCTGGATTTTGCTCAGCCTTGGATCTTCTCGACGCGCAACTCGTTCAGTGCGTCCGTCTTCCTCGAGCGTCAGAGCCTCCCGGATGTATTCATCCGGGAAGCCGTCGGTATTGAATTCGCGCTCATACGCCTGATCGGACCGCAGACGTCGCTGACGCTCGCATACAGGCCGGAACTGGTTCGCCTCGATGCTGCGGAGGTTCTCTTCTGCACGAACCTACTGGTCTGCAACCCAGAGGATGTGTCGATTCTGGAGGACGCCAACTGGCTTTCTCCGATTGGTCTCAGTTTCTCTCGAAATTTCGCTAATAACGTCCTCAACCCCACTCGCGGATACAGCGTTGTCCTCGAGATCGAGCATGCCTCCCGATGGACGGGATCGAATTTCCGGTATGACCGGGTTGTGGCTGAGGGCACTTTATATTCTGGCCTTGGACGGTCCGGTGTCCTTGCGGCTCGACTCCGTGGTGGATGGGTCGGTGCGGGTGCATTTAAAGCGTTACTTCAGACACCTGGACCAGTGGACGTTATTCATCCGCAGAAGCGCTTCTATGCGGGGGGTGCCAACTCTGTCCGAGGCTTTGCTCAAGGTCGCCTGGGCCCTAGGGTTCTCACGGTTGATCCTGTGCGGCTCTTAAGTACCGTGCCGCAAGGGGCGGGGTGCGACCCCACGGAGCTGGTGGATCTATCTTGCAGCGTCGTCTCAATGGATGAGGGGCGATTTGTTCCCCGCCCTACGGGCGGCACTCGGGTACTAGAGGCCAATCTTGAACTCCGTTTCCCTCTCGGATTGAGCTTCGAGTGGGCGACATTCACGGACATTGGCCAGGTTTGGGGGGGGTACGAGGGAGTCGATTTATCCAACCTCGAGGTAACGCCTGGCGTCGGGGTACGCTACCTCAGTCCGGTCGGGCCGATCCGGATCGACCTCGCGTATCGCTTCGGGGGTGGAGAGCTCCTCGCGGTTATCACTTCAAGGGTGCGGATGTTC
>JYMV01042975.1_pt1 | contig 12377 bp, 8 predicted proteins | sample 338911 | NCBI WGS metagenome assembly JYMV01 (sample SAMN03354496, study PRJNA234377) | hydrothermal vent metagenome | biome: Deep sea; feature: Hydrothermal plumes at the Eastern Lau Spreading Center, Western Pacific Ocean; material: Seawater | place: Tonga | collected 2009 | depth 2000 m m | reverse complement strand
AGCGACCGGGCTGAGTGCTTCACCCGCCAGTGATGATGGCCTGCTCATTGTCAAAGATCAGGGTGATGTGGTGGCAATATTCAGCTATGGCAAACCGACCAGGGCGGTCATCGAGGTATATAGCTCCAACGGACAATTGATATTGACAAAGACTGTTGAAGTGGCACAGGACAATATCCGGCTTGGGCTGAAGCACCTCGCTTTTGAAATGTACCTGGTAAAGGTTACCACTGACGAAGGCACCTCCATAAAAAAAGTAGTTATCGGCGAATAGGTTATTACCCGTAACGCTCCGTGCCCTTTCCCGGCACGCCATCCCATTTGCTCCCCAATATTCCGCCCATATAGCCCCATGGATTCTGGGTTCAGTTCCAATTTAATTGATACATTTGTTATGCTTGCATAATTTAATTGATTGGTTAATGAGTGATTGTTATTGGTGCTAACAAAGAATGCAAACACGACGTTTTATTTTTCGCCGCACAATGAATCTCCGCATCCCGGTATTGGTTTTGTTACTCACAGTTACGATGAGCTTGCAAAGCTTTGCCGGTGGGTTCCAGGTGAACCTTCAGGGACAAAAACAAACGGGCATGGGCCATTGCGGAACGGGCCTGGTAATGGGTGCAAGCAGCTCCTTTTTTAATCCGGGTGCTTTTGCATTTGTAGATGAAAGCTCTTTGAGCTTAGGGGCGAGTTTTATCAAGGCCAATGTTGCCTACCTGGAAGAAGCACCGGGCATCTACCAAACCCGCACCGAACCAGGATTAGGTACACCCTTCACATTTTACGCTGCATTCAGGCATGCGCAATTACACGGGCAAGCAGATTCCAATGGGTATAGGCAGAAAAAACCTGCCAAATGGAACCTGGGCCTTGCTGCATACACTCCCTTCGGAAGCCGCATCCGTTACCAGGACGACTGGCTTGGGCAGTTCGTATTGCGGGAGCTGTCGTTAAAAATTATTTTTCTCCAAACTACGCTGGGGTTCCAGGTCACTGACAAGCTTGGTGTGGGCATAGCCCATGTGTATGGATTTGGGGATTTTTACCTGCGCAAGGGAGTGCCGACAGCGGATGCAAATGGCGCCTATGGAGAAGGCACCCTGGAAGGTACTGCTTCCGGGCACGGAATGAATGCCGGTATCTACTACCAGGCCTCAGATAAATTGTCATTGGGAGTGAGTTACCGCACCTCCGTAACCGTGGTAGAAGAAGATGGCTCAGCCACTTTCAGCGTACCTTCGTCGCTTAAGGAATTCTTTCCATCCACAACTTTCTCAACGAGCATAAGCCTGCCACAGGTAATCAACTTCGGCGTTGGATATAAGCTGAATGAAAAGACCACGCTAGCTTATGACTTTAGCTCGGTGGGATGGAGCATCTACGATTCTTTGATATTTGATTTTGCGGAAAACACGGATAAGCTGGATGACATTCGTTCCCCCAGGCATTACCGCAACACGATGATATTTAGATTGGGAGTGGAGCACAAACAAAGTGAGAAATTCATCGTGCGGGCTGGTGCCTATTATGACATGACACCTGTAGAAGATGGCTACATTACTCCGGAGACTCCCGGGTCGAACAAGATAGGCATAACCGCAGGGGCATCCATATTACTATCAGAACACTTTAGTATTGACCTGTCTTTTCTGTACCTTGAGGGCGCACCGCGAACGGATACAAATCTAGAGACAGGATTTGGGGGCACGTGGAAAGCAAAAGCATATATACCCGGTTTCGCCCTGGAATACATTTTTTAACCTATTGATAATAAAAACGAAAAGAACCTTTATAACAATCCATTTATGAAAACTACAATTACCATAATCGCAATTATTTTTTCGTTAGGACTTAATACATTGGCACAGGATTGCAGTACCGGCAGATACGTAAGCGAGGTATTCACAACCTTAAACACGACAAGTGATATACAATATGGGCAAAACATTGATCTCAACGGCAATTCCCAAAACCTGTTGCTGGACGTATATGAGCCACAGGGAGATACGATGCTGGAACGCCCTCTAATTATTTGGGCACATGGGGGCTCTTTTGTAGGAGGTGATAAAACAGGAGCAGATATTAAACCCCTGGCAGAAGATTTTGCAAAGATGGGCTACGTTACCGCGTCAATAGACTATCGACTTGGAATGGGAGGGCTGCCATTTCCAGGGCCGGATTCGGTAGATGCCACAGAAACAGTGATCAGGGCTGTTCACGATGCCCGTGCGTCAGTCCGTTTTTTCAAAAAGGATTATGCGGAAAATGGCAATACCTATGGCATTGACACAAGTAACATATACTTCGGAGGGGTTTCAGCAGGGGGTTTGATGGCAGTGCACCTGGCCTACCTCGACGAAGAAAGTGAACTGCCAACGAGTTATGTGGACACATCACAAGCTGGCCTGGGCGGTGGTATTGCAGGCAACAGTGGAAACGCTGGTTACACGGGCAGTGTTAAAGCTATCATCAATTCTGCAGGTGCCCTGCGAGATACGGCCTGGATGAATGCTTTCGATACACCCGTCATTAGCTTCCACGGTGACGCTGATGGTACCGTCCCTTATGGTTCGGCCATCATTTATGCATTCGGGATATACCCCATAATGATGATGGATGGAAGCAGCTCGATTCACGAACGGGCAGAGAACCTGGGAATGAACCACTGTTTTGAGCCATGGCCCGGACAGGATCACGTACCGCATGTAGGAAGCGCGGCTTATTATGACACTCTGGTAACGATGAGTGCAAATTTCCTTTTGCAATTTGTTTGCGGCACCGCAGCAATCTGTTCCTATGGCACAGTAGGTATCGATGAAGCTTCTTACAACAATGATATGGCTGTTGAAGTGTACCCGAACCCATCCGGGTCATTTGCAAGGATTCGCCTGGGTAATAATACGCTGTCGAACACCACAGTTCAGCTGTACGATTCATTCGGACGAAAAGTAAGAAGAGATGAGGAGCTGATCGGCACTGAGCTGGTTATCGAGAGAGTCGGCCTTCCCAGCGGCATGTATTTCGTAAAAATATTGCACGATGAAGGGCAGTACACTGCCAAGCTGATCTTCGAATAGAAGCGCTACGGGAACTTTATACCCACACAGCCCACGCAATTGGTGGTGGGAATCACCGCATTGTATTGTGTATTGATCGCTTTGATAAACTCATTGGTGAGCATCCCATATCCTTTTTGGTTGGGATGATACCCATCCAGGCTGAAGAATCCGCCGCTCACAAACTCTGCATCGTAGGCAACACCGTTCCAGTTGATACCTGATTCAACCGTCTTGAAGAAGGCGTTCATATCCACAAGAGCAAGGCCGTACTGTGTGGCTTTTTGCTGAATGACTGAATTGTATTCACTTATTGCGGTATTGATGATCTGCACCTCGTTGGCATCAAGCCCGTACCGGTCGTGGATAACGTTCAACACCAGCCCGTATAAGTGGCAACGCATGGAATCCAGCGGAACAGTGAGTGTGATGTACTCCCCATCAACCATTTGTCGGAACCCCTTCGAGTGGCTGGAGTCTATTATGACAAATCCGTTGTTCCCCACAACAAAATTGATATGCGTCACGCCTTGCAGCTGGTACAGGTCATTTAACGAATCAACTTTGTTTTGATCCAGCTCAGCACGGTTCCACGCTACCAGCGTGTAAAAGGGAAATGAAGTCAGATCAGGGATGTTCGCAATAGCTCCCTTTGCCCCTGTGCTCGTCAAAGATGCCAACATTACCTCCAGGTCCGCAGAAAAAGTTGCAGAGCTGGGTATGGCCTTGTTATACCCTCCCACTGACGCATATCCGAAAATATCTTCCATGCCCACCCACAGCAAGGAGAATGTAGGAGAGAGGTTGAGCGCATCCTGCAAGACAGTGGAAGTGCCGGGGTCACTGGCTATTTTGCCATAAAAGGGATTTGAATTGCCCTGTACATAGGGCAACCCGAAATTCGGGTCCATGATATCTGCAGTCGTGGCAGAGGGCACTGCCAGATTTTGATAACCCCCATCAATCAGCTGCTGCATTCCAGCGCTCTGGGCCGAGAGATCCAGCAAGTTTTTCAACGGCGATAGTGATTCGACGCCTTCGCAATCCACTTTGTACCCCAGGGTGACCGGGGAAATAAACTCACTTTCCCACTTCTTGCTGTTAAAGCCAAACCCCTGTCCAAGCGGCATCAGCGGTTGCTTGAAAGTTGACACCTCTGATAAGGACCCCGCCTGAAGATAAACTTCGTTCACTTGCCGGGCAAAAAGAGCCGGGATACTGTGCTCCTGCCCCTCTCGTGCCAACGCACCGTTTTCATATCCGGCTAAAAAATCCCCACCAATAGCTACTACCTTCGTCAGATCAGCGTCCCCTTCGCTCAATACAGGTGCATCCACCGTGGGCTTACAACTGAATAACAGTGATATTAATACCACAGCCCAAACGCCCAGGCCTGCTGGATTACCCGTTCCCTTCATCATCTTTATCATTCCGATGGCATATTGATTACCTCCACCTTTGTAATGGTGGGCGCCGACTGCATCACCGCTTTCTCCACCCCAGCTTTGAAGGTAGTCATGCTCATGCTGCACGATTTGCACGCTCCCAGGTACTCCAATTTAACGACCATATCATCCGTAATTTCAATCAACGCGATGCCCCCTTCATCGACTTCAAGATAAGGACGCAGCTCGTCCAGGGCCGATTCAATACGATCCCTGATTTCTTGTTCAAGCACTTGGTCTTTCATAGTGGTGTTGCGTATTGGGTATTGCGTGTTGCGTATTGGGTATTGCGTATTTGTTATTTATTTGTCCCGAAAGTTATCGCAGAACCTGTTATGTATTAACTGCCAACTTCTTCAACTCCTTTCGCATTCATAATTGCCATTTGCTGTGCGACTGATTGTGCCATTTCTCTAAAAGCCATGCCCACAGGCGTATTTTTCTGCAATGCAGCTGGCCTTCCCACATCTCCAGCCTCCCTGATGCTTTGAACAATTGGTATCTGAGCCAAAAGAGGGACTCCAATTTTCTCGGCCAGGTTCTTACCTCCATCTTCACCAAAGATATGGTATTTGTTATCCGGCAACTCCTCAGGTATAAAGTACGACATGTTCTCAATGATACCCAGCACCGGCACGTTGATCTGCGGCATCTTGAACATATTCACCCCTTTCTCGGCGTCAGCAAGTGCTACTGCCTGTGGTGTTGTAACAATCACAGCTGCGCTCAATGGAACTGCCGAAACTAAAGTGAGGTGAATGTCTCCCGTACCAGGAGGCAGGTCAATAATCATATAATCAAGTTCACCCCAATCTGCATCGAAGAACAGCTGACGCAATGCCTTTGATGCCATAGGCCCTCTCCACGGAATGGCCTGGGAAGGATCTGCAAAGAACCCAATGGACAAAAGCTTAATTCCATGACTTTCAATGGGGCCCATCTTGGATTCTCCATTTACCTGCCGTGTACGTGGTTTTGCCTCTACCACATCAAACATGATGGGCATTGATGGGCCGTAAATATCGGCATCGACCAACCCAACTTTTGCGCCTTGCATTGACAGGCCAACGGCTAAATTAGCAGCAACTGTTGATTTACCTACTCCCCCTTTACCAGATGCAACGGCAATAATGTTCCTTACACCTTCCAGCTTTTCCTCACCTTCCTGGGAGCTGGCCGTTACATTGGCGGTCATGTTCACTACCGGTGTTGCTTCTTTATCGACGTAGTGTATAATGGCATTCTCGCAGGCCTTCTTGATCATGTCTTTCATCGGACATGCTGGCGTGGTCAATACAACGGTGAACTTTACCTCTTTCCCACTGATCTCGACATCCTTGATCATGTTCAGCGTGACCAAATCCTTGTTGAGATCTGGATCGTCCACATTGCCAAGTGCATCGAGTACTTGTGCTTCAGTAATAGTCATAATTTATTATCAGCTCATACAAAATTAAGAACTTTCTCTTCTATTTTAGTTGGATCAACATTCAGGCCTTGTTTCTGCCATCTGGCTTCAATCCTTCTTAACCTTCACAATCCTCATCTCCACCCTCCTGTTCTTTTGCCGCCCTTCCTCGGTATCGTTGGGAGCTACCGGATGGGACTCACCGTAAAATTTCACCCTTACCTGTTTGACTGGCACCTCCCGCTTGACCAGGGCGCGTTTTACGGTTTCAGCGCGCCGCTTTGAAAGGAGTAAATTGTAATGGTCAGTACCTACATCATCCGTAAATCCCGACAGGATAATTCTCCAGTCGGTATTCAGCATGAGCATCTTGCTCAGTGCCTCCAGATATACATAAGAATCCAAGGCAATGATAGCTTCGCCGGTATTGAATTTCAGGCTCTGATACGTGGTGCGCAGAATGCGTTCATCCCTGGTATTCATGATGAAGGCCACCTCATCTTCTTCCAGCATTCCCGGAATAGAAGCAGCATTGGACGGCAGCGATTCATACCGGAACAGAACATCGCTTTGCTTAACCGCCGTTATAAGCGTTTCCTTACCCTCTTTATCCTTGTTAAGGACCAGGATATCATCAATCATACCTACCTCTTCTCCATCTAGCATAAACAGGATATTCTGATCCAGGGGCAGTTCCCGGAAGACAAAGAACCCATCGGAATTTCTTAAGGTTGACATCAGGGTGTCTCCTTTGTCATCGATCAGGTATAATCGGGTCTCCTGGTGATCCAGATATTGGTAGCGGAACAGTTTATCATCGCCCTTGGTGAGTGTCTTTATTGCCTTTTTCCCATTCTTGTCAATTTGTAAAATCTGAACTTCGTCAATCAAATCCAGATCCCTCGCTTCAAGTACGAAGATATAGCTTTGGTCAATTGGGAGCTTTTCGAACACAAAGAATCCGTCTTCATTTAAGCCTCCGGAGCTCAGCGTATCACCATTGGGACCTAACAAGTACAGCGTTACCACATCAATGGGTAGTTCCTCGAAACGGAAAAATTTATCTTCTCCTTTTGTGAGCGTAGTTTCCTTATCATTGATCAAAACGGTGAGTAGCATGTCGGTATCTTCGATGTCATCGCTTTGCATAAAGATCAGTTCGGGGTCATTGGGCAGATACTCAAACACGAAATACCCTCCGGCATTCTTCAGAGCCACGCCAACCGTATCCCCATCAGCATTCAAAGCATACAATTCCTCAATCACAATAGGCGGAAGCGGTACATACCTGAAAAATTGGTCCCTGTCCTTGGCCACATTAATGACCTTCACCTCGCCCGAAGGGTTCTTGTAACTAACCTCCACCGCCCGAGTCATATTAAGCAGGTCTGCGTCATCAGACTCCAGCTTAAAAAGGTAGCTGGGTTGGTCCGGCAGCTTATCGAAATAGAAGACCCCATCCTTACCATTCTCAGCAATCATCAGCACCGACCCATTCTCATCAACCAGGTGCAGCTTTACACCAGCCTTTTTTGAGGGCATATAGTACCCAAAGATGAGCTCCTGTGACGTACCCAGCGATGAGCCAACATCAGGAGGCGACCCATTGAAGGCCAGGCCTACCATGACGCTCTCACCGATCTTAGCGCCAAGGAGGATGTTGCCCCCCGCCTCGGTAAGGCCCAAACCAATCCAGTATTTCTGGAGATATAGGAAATTCACATTAAACCGAAAATCGCCGACAGGATACTCGCCGAATTTCATAAGCACTGAAGTTGCCAGGCCCATCTTATCATTGAGCCTGAAATCATGCCCGGCACTGAGCGTCACAGTCTGGTACAGGACACCGTATTGGTCGATTCCCTCCTTTTGCAGATTGAGCGATGGCTCCGCAAGGTTGTTCAGCACCATTCCTGCATAGAAGTTCTCAGTATAAAAGCGGGCGCCAAGCCCCATAGTTGCTGCGACCGTATTGTGATTGTAGGCCACCCACCCTTTCCTGCCACTCGCATACTCAATCTCCGCCCAATTGATGGTGTAGCTCTTGATTCCACCACGAAAGCCCAATGCCAGTTTGTTCTTTCCGATATCTAATTTGTAGGCAACGGAACCAAAGACACCGGTGTTTCTATTCGGCCCGAACTGATCTGCCACGAAATGAAGGCCTATGCCCACCCTGTCCTTTAGCGGGCCATCCATGCTGAATGACTGCCCCATGGGTGCCCCAGGCATGTTCTCCCATTGTCTCTTGACAAGCAATACGGCACTTGCCTGATCCTCCAGTCCGGCCGTGGCAGGATTGACTACCACCTCATTGAACATATATTGGCTATAGATGGCATCCTGTTGTGCCAGCGCATTCAACGCCAAACCAAGCAATACGGTAACTGCGCTGCCTCCAAGGGCAAATCGCTTTACGGTATGGCTGATTGCGTATCTCATCTGGTTATATGCACCCATCCCTTGAGTACTGCATCTGGCCTGCTCAGTACATAGTAATACACCCCTTCCATCAGAGCCACCCCATTCTGATCAGTTCCCTCCCATTCATTGCCATAATCGTCAGAGCTCCACACAACGATGCCGCGATTGGTAAAAATTTCCACAGCGACGGGCCGGTACTGATTCAAGCCCCGTATTACCCATCGGTCGTCAATTCCATCGCCATTAGGCGATATGCCAGAGAACACTTTCCAATCCACACAATCGGGACCGCCAACAGCGGTTACGGTGGTATACGTGGTTATTGAACATGAATCATCGTCCGTAATAACAATCTTGTAATCACCTACTTCCAGTCCTATAGCAAGGGGTCCCGTGCTCACGTCCGGTGACCACACATATTCATAAGGTGGCACCCCTCCTGTCACGGTTAGATTTACCTCACCATCCATGGTATTGAGGCATGTTGACCGTGATATGATCTTGTTAACAGCGATGTTCGGCACAGCCAATACGGTCACGCTTTCAGTAATGCTGCAGCCGTTTGTATCCGTAATAGTCACCTCATAAGCTCCCGGGGCAAGCCCAACCACAGTAGGGCCGACCTGCCCGTCACTCCACGTAAAGGCATAAGACGGCGAGCCTCCAAAGGCGGTAACAGATGCCGTACCATTGGCCATGCCGCAGGAGCTCTCCTCCATTGTTAGTTCTGCCGTTAAAGGTGGTGTGTACAGATCAACCACCACATAATTAGTGTCGATAGCATCAGTGATCAGGATTATATAAACACCTTCTCCCAGGCCCCCCATAGTATCTGTGGTGTTGCCATTGCTCCACGCATATGTGTACAAACCGCTGCCCCCGTAAGCATTCAATACAATACTTCCATCATTGCCGCCGCTGCAGGTCGGTTCGTATTCCTCCACCAAAACAACCATTGCGCAAGAGTCCACACAGCCGGTAACCGATGGCCCTTCCGACCCCGACCCAATGCTCAAATCGAAAACTCCAGATGTTGGTGCAGGTGTATTGTCACATACCTGCAGGGCCCCTCCAACATAACCCCAGTTGGCCGAGTATTGTCCAATACAGAACCGGCCCGAATCGCCAATGATGGAGTCCGCGTTAGCAAAATCATTACCAACCCCGATGAAGCCATCGTTGTACAAAACTGGGCCTGACAAGGGCAGCAAGGTGTCGCCATTGTAAAAATCCCTGGCAATATTTATGGCCGCTCCACCCCAGTTATGGAAATCCCCGGTGTTCCAAAAGTCCATCAAATTTAATCTTCCGCCATTGTCATTTTCAAATTCTGACTCATTCACAAACAACATCCCGACCAGTAACCCGCTATTGGCCATCCATCCTGCATTCGCACCTGCCAAAAATGCTATTTGCCCATCATTGAGTAAGGTGTCGTTGTTGTAAATAAACACGGCTTCCAACTCAGAAGATGAGCCCAGATTGAAAAACATTCCATCATTCCACAAACTGTCAACGTCGGCAATTACCCCGCCGTTCGCTACAGTACTCTTGCCGGTCACATATAAATACTTATCAAAACGCATGGAGTCGGTGTTCGTAATTTGTCCCTCCGTAATCCCGAAGTTTGAGATATCGAAGGTGCCATTGTTGGTTATCACTCCTCCTGCCTGCAGGAAGTTCCTGCCGGGCAGGTCCTCCCGAAGTGATGCCCCGGCATTAATAATAATGGAGCCACCTGCATTCAAGCCCCAGTCGGTAGTAAGCGTAACATTGCTGTTGATTGTTACCTGGGCTGAAAGGCCCGGCGGAGGAAGGCCTCCCCATGTGCTGGGGAACAGCCATGGCCCATCATTGACCGATGTGATTTGCGCAGTTCCATAAGAGCTGCCAAGCACACACAGCCACAATAGCAAGTACCTGCAGGTTGTACGGAAACAATGAATCATGGGTCTATCCAGAATGGTGAAGGTAAAGTTATCAAAAAAGGGGGCAGATTGCGGGCCTAATTGCCACCCAACCCAATTAAGACAGATTTCAGGAGCAAAGGATTAATCTTACCCATTGAAATATGCTACAGCTCCCTACCAGGATCCCAGAATACCTTCTCGAAATGTGCCACCTGATCATTATCCACCTGCACACCTTCGGCTTCCAGTAATTCCTGCATCACATCAGAACCCCCAAAGTGGTTTTTGCCAGTGAGCACCCCTACCCTGTTAACCACACGATGCGCCGGAATATCATCACTGTGGGTATGCGACGAGTTCATCGCCCAACCCACCATGCGCGAGGAGCCCGCCGTTCCAAGGTATGTTGCGATGGCACCATAGGAAGTTACCCGCCCATAAGGGATCAGTTTTACAACGTCGTAAACACGTTCAAAAAAACTAAGGGCTGTCAATAGGTTAGTTCAGGTTGGGAATATCCTGCTTTCGGATCTTTAGCTTGCCCTCTTTCTCCTTCAAGTCAGCCACAATATCCAATCCGTCCGGAACAGTTTCTGCGAGGATGCATATAAATGAACCATGCGGTGCTCTTTTAAACGTCGCCTCGATAGCCTCACGCTCGTCATAGATCACCTGTATCGGCATATCCGGCTTTATATTCTTGATGCCCTGTATGAGCAGCTCGACAATCTCCTCTGCCGTACGGCCCCTCATATGCTTATCCTGCCGGACGACGATCTCATCAAAATACTTTGCAGTGCCCTCACCGAATTCTACAATGTCTTCGTCTCTTCTGTCACCGGTACCTGCGATTATTCCAATCTTCGGGCTATCCTCGATATTGTTGAGGTACATGCCCACTGCTTCCATTCCAGCAGGGTTATGTGCAAAATCAAGCAACACTTTAAAGTTCTGGAAGTCAAACAGGTTCATTCTTCCAGGCGTCTGAGCCGGTGAAGGAATAAATGTCTGAAGCGCCAAACGCAGTTCTTCAATTTTCACATTGCGCAAGAATGCGGTGAGCGCCGCCGGCAGTATATTTTGGATCATAAATACGGCGGTACCCTCAAAAGTAAGCGGCATATTGATGACCTTGTCAATCCGTATTTTCCATCCCGCCTTGTTAATAGTCACATATCCGTTTTCATAGAAGGCGGCGATGCCTCCTTTTTCACAGTGCTCCTTAATGTGAGGATTCTTCTCATCCATACTAAACAACGCAATCCTACAATCCAGCTGCTTCCGCATTTTCAATACCAGGGGATCATCGGCATTTAATACCGCATACCCATCCCTATAAACTGTTTCCGGAACAATGCCTTTCACCCGGGCCAGCTGTTCCACTGTATTGATGTCCTGAAGGCCAAGGTGATCTGGTGTAACGTTGGTAACAATTCCAACATCACATTGGTTGAATCCCAGCCCAGCTCTCAACATACCTCCCCGTGCACACTCCATTACAGCAAAATCAACCGTAGGATCCCTGAGGACAAACTCAGAACTCTTGGGGCCAGAACAATCTCCTTTCTCCAACATTCTGTTCTGAATATAAATACCGTCGGAGGTCGTATACCCTACCTTCTTACCCACGTTTTTCATAATATGGGCAATCAGCCTTACCGTCGTGGTCTTTCCATTAGTACCGGTTACGGCTACGATGGGAATTCGCGTACTTGATCCCGGAGGATACAACATATCAATTACTGGTTCTGCCACATTGCGCGGAAAGCCATCACTGGGGTCGAGGTGCATACGGAAACCCGGAGCAGCATTGACCTCGAGCACCACTCCTTCGTTCTCATTTATCGGGACGTCAATATCCGGAGCCATAATGTCCATTCCACAGATGTCCAAACCAATTACGCGCGACACACGTTCAGCCATAAATACATTATAGGGATGAACCTTGTGAGTGACATCTTTGGAAGTACCTCCAGTGCTTAAATTTGCCGTTGTTTTCAGATACAACACTTCATCTTTTGGAAGGACCGATTTCACGGTTAGCTTCAGGCTCTTCATCAATCTTTCCGTCATGCTGTCCACCTTAATTTCAGTGAGTACATTCTCATGGCCATAGCCTCGCCTGGGA
>JYMV01036163.1_pt1 | contig 12378 bp, 10 predicted proteins | sample 338911 | NCBI WGS metagenome assembly JYMV01 (sample SAMN03354496, study PRJNA234377) | hydrothermal vent metagenome | biome: Deep sea; feature: Hydrothermal plumes at the Eastern Lau Spreading Center, Western Pacific Ocean; material: Seawater | place: Tonga | collected 2009 | depth 2000 m m | reverse complement strand
CTTCATACTCAGGACCGTTTCCAGTTTTTTATGGAATCGTTTCTGGAGGATAACGCCTTTCGCAGCAATTTTGTTCTGCTTGCCAGCCATGGATTCAACTTTGGTTCTTTATCCACCGACGCGGTTATTAAGCGTGGAGAGAGTGCGGCATTTCAAATGGCTTTCCAGAAAATTGACCCGAAGGATAGTTTTGCTTATCTGGGAGAAGCCTCTAAAAATTTAAAGATCAAAAACCTGGCTCTATACACCCCGGAACTTTTACAAGTACCCATTTTATTGGGCATGATCCGTGAACTTTCCGAAAACGAAATCCTCGAGGGGTTGAAGAACAGGATGGAGATTTATTCTGCCTGGTTCCGTTTTAAACTGAAATCGGCCAATCCTTCTGCGGATGAAAATTGGGTGGAAGACTGCCTCGACCAACTTTCCGAAATTTCTTACCAATTAATGGTGGAAGGGCGACAACAACGTTTTCTTGATGTAGAGCCGGGTTACGAAAAACCTGTCTTAGAAGGAAAGGCAGTTCTTTTGCACGAAGGAAGTGTTGCAGCCTGGTGGGAAGGAATTTTGCAACAGACGAATCGACGTTGGGAATATTGCCATCCATCGTTTCAGGAGTTTCTGGCAGGTCGGTATTTACAGAATAGTAATTCCTGGAGGGAAATTGTCCGGAAAAACTGTAGGGATGAGAAATGGCACGAGGCCATAAAGATCATGGCCGGAGGTGTTTCCGGAAAAGAACTGTTCGATATTTTAATTGAGGAAGGGGAGGTGATGCTGGCGGGAAACTCGCTGGCCGAGGTGGGCGACCTGCCGAAGGGGCAAGAGTTGCTGATAAAGCAATTGTTGAAATACCAGTGCAAGGAAACGCTTCCTCAGTTTTCCCAGTGCCGGAAGGTGCGTGTCCAAGAGGTGATTCAGTATAACGAGACCGGATACCTGGAAAACTTGCTGAGCCGTTTATTGAAGCGAGAGCACCGCGATAGTAGAATTTTATTCAGCGTGTTCGAACTAATTCTTGCGAAGCATGGACTCGATTTTCATCAGTTGCTGGATACGTTTGATTTTGAATCTCTGAAGAAACTGGACGAGTTTAAGGAGTTTTTTAATGAGGTTGCAAAGTTGGAAAAAGAGGGTAGAGCAACCCTTAAAAAATTCGGGGAAATGGCCACGGTTCCCGAAGGGAAATTTATTTATCAGGAGGAAGTGGATGAGGAGGATCAGGTTGTCCTGAAGGAATTTTCTATCATGAAATTTCCGGTCACCAATGCTTTGTATCAGCAGTTCGATCCGCAACACCAGAACAGGTTTCCTAAATATTCTTTTGATGGTGATCAGCCTGTTATTGGCATCAACTATTATGAGGCGGTTATTTTTGCCCTCTGGATAGGATTGAGGCTGCCCACTGAGCAGGAATGGGAAAAGGCGGCCCGGGGAACAGATGGTAAGACTTATCCTTGGGGAGAGCCAATGGGCTATGAAAAAGGCTTTGCAAACACCTGTGACTTTATGGCGTGCAAGACAAACCCGGTCCTGGAATTGGATCAGGGCATGTCTCCCTATGGATGCTACGATATGGCAGGCAACGTCTGGGAATGGTGTATGCAGAAAAATGTCTCCATGCATTCCACTCAGAGGATTGTGCGTGGCGGATCGTGGATGAATTATCTAGTGCATGCCAAATGTGTCTTCAAAAATTCCTTTGACCCCTCCGAGCGGCATTTGGCCGTGGGGCTGAGATGTGTCGAAGCACCTCAATTTACCGAAATTGAGAGCGACGATATCGATGACCTGTAAAGCTTTTTTCCTTAAAAAAAGAATAAAAATAGTAAAGAATTCCTAATACAGACGATAAGAGAGAAGTAGCGGGTGAAGACCATAAGAAGTTGAATTTGGTCAGGTTTTTCTTTACAATAACCAGTTAAATTCTGTTATCAAGCTATAATTTGCAATGGGTTTGCCTCTGTTCAGGGGGGTAGGTTCGGGTCTATTGAAGTCCGGATTTGAGGCCGTTTATCAGTGGATCGATGCGTTTTGTCTGGGTTTTTGAAGTTTTGGGCAAATAGAACCCAGAATGGATCTAAAAATTTTTAGTATAATTCCCAATTGGGGAAAATTTTTTAAATAGAAAATTCCTCCATTTCTTTTTCTACAAGCATAGGAGCGTTGGAATTTGGCTATTACCAAATCCACGAAACGGTTTTTATGTATTGATGATGATCGGACGCTACTGCTGATCGTCAAGCAGATTCTGACCAAGTCTTTTGGCGCGCAAACTCTTGAAGTTTTTCAAGCCTCAACAGGTGAAGAAGGGCTTCAGATAATGCGTGAAATCAAGCCGGATATTATTTTATGCGATATCCATATGCCGGGGATGGATGGGTTTGAGGTCTGCCAGCGTGTGCGGGAATTAAAACTCCGTTCTGCGGTGATACTTATGTCCGCCTACGATGCGGAGCAAGACAACGCGATTAAGGCCAGTGATACAGGGGCAGATGCTTATTTATCCAAGCCCATCAAAAAAGGTGAACTGCTGTTCGTGGTGAACTTTGTCATGCGGGTGGCTCACCTCAATGACACGGTTTTTGAGAAAAACAAGCAGTTGGAAGCGTCTCTGGGACAATTAAAGCAATTCAGCTATCAGGTAAAAATTGAAGGACATACCGACAATATAGATATAAGAACGAAACAGTACCCCTCCAACTGGGAGTTGTCCGCTGCCCGCGCTGCGGAAGTTGCCAGGAAGCTGGTTCGCGCGGGTTTCGACCCAGCTAAATTATCTATCGAAGCTTTTGCGCAATACCGGCCTAAAGTTCCCAATGACTCCCGGCAAGGACGGGCCACCAGCCGCAGGATTGAGATTGTGTATCAGCGTGGTAGCATCCGCAAGCATATGGTGAATATTCTACGTCGATAAAACCACTGGGCACGTGGTAACTTTTCATTTGCTTTCATTCCCCGGAATTGAAGTCACCCTTTGATAGATGACAAACACATTCAATATATGCGCAGGGTGCTTGAGCTTGCTCAAAGGGCTCGTGGCAGAACCAGCCCAAACCCTATGGTGGGGGCGGTTGTGGTCAGGCGTGGAAAGGTTGTCGGAGAAGGATATCATTCCCGTGCCGGTCATCCCCATGCCGAAATCGAGGCCTTAAGGCGGGCAGGCAATAAAGCCCGATCCGCCGACCTTTACGTCAACCTGGAGCCGTGTTGCCATTTTGGCCGGACGCCCCCCTGCACCGACGCGATCGTTCAGGCAGGTATCAAAAGGGTATTTGTCGGCATGAAAGATCCCAATAAACAGGTCAGCGGGAAAGGTTTGCGTACACTCAAAGCACAAAGTATTGTAATTGTATCCGGTGTTTTAAAAGAAGAATGCATGAAGCTGAATGAATCGTTTGTAAAAGTCATGAAAACGGGAATGCCATTCGTGATTATGAAAACAGCCATGTCTCTGGATGGAAAAATTGCCGCCCGTTCCGGAGACTCGCGTTGGATTTCAGGGAAGCTGGCACGAAACCATGTTCACAAGATCAGAAACCATGTTGATGCCATCATGGTGGGAACAGAAACCGTTTTACAAGACAATCCTCGCTTGACTTGCAGGCTTGAAACAGGTTCGGTTAAACATCCCGTCCGTATTATCCTGGATCGAAGAAATAGAATCCCGCTTACGGCAAATGTTTTTAAAAACAGCCGTTCCCAACCAGTCATTTATGTGACTGGGCCCGATATTTCTTCTGCCCGCCAGAAAGCTCTGAGCGCCAGGAAGGTGGAAATTCTAAACAGCAAAATCGGTAAAAACGGATTCCACATCAAGCATCTCCTGAAAAAATTGGCAAATAGAGATATGAACTCTATACTTATTGAAGGCGGTGCCGAACTGAATGCCAGTGTTTTAAAAGCAGGTGTGGTGGATAAGGTTGTTGCATTCATCAGCCCGATATTAATAGGTGGATCCACGGCTCCCGGTTTTCTCGGAGGGCGGGGGGTGATGAAGGTGAACAGCGCAATAAAGTTAAAGAATCTTGAAGTGACAAAAATTGGTGAAGATTTAATGGTGGAGGCGACGCCATGTTTAGTGGAATAGTGTTATCGGTAGGAACTATTGGCGAGTATATCCAGAAAAACGAAGGAGCAGTGCTGGTTGTGAATACGGATCTTTCTGGATTTGAGGATGGTGAGAGCATTGCCGTGAACGGCGTTTGCCTTACAGTTGTGGATTCCACTGAGACGACTTTCAAGTTGGATCTTAGTACCGAAACCCTGAGCCGTACCAATTTTAAAAATGCCAAAAAAGGAGACCGGATTAACCTCGAGCGGTCCCTCACCCCTTCGACAAAAATAAGTGGGCATTTTGTCAGTGGACATATAGATCAGGTCGGTGAAATCGTGGACATCGAGGAGAAACCGGGTGAGGTCTTGTTTCGATTCTCCCATCCGGCTAAGCTCAGTCCTTTCATCATGGAAAAAGGTTCCATTGCTATAGATGGCATCAGCCTGACTGTTTTCGATTGTAAGGACAACCGATTCACGGTTTCCATCATTCCTTTTACTTTGAGTCACACGAACCTGAGTTCAAGAAAAATAGGCGATTTAATCAATATTGAATGTGATATGATCGGAAAATACGTATTTAAAGCCTGCGAAACTCTGTTGAATCCGAATGAGAAAAAACCTTCTCTTGATTTTCTTCGGCAGCAGGGCTTTGCGTGATTGAGGAAGTCATGGAAAACGAATTCAGTACTATTGAAGATGCCCTCGAGGATGTCCGGCAAGGAAAAATGATTGTCATCGTGGATGATGAAGATCGGGAAAATGAGGGAGATCTGATGATCGCCGCCGAGAAAGCCACTCCGGAGGTCATAAACTTCATGGCAAAATTTGGGCGCGGGCTGATTTGTCTTACCTTGACGGAAAGCAGGACCCGCGATTTGGGATTGAACATGATGGTTGATGATAACCAGTCTGCTTTTGAAACTCCGTTTACGGTTTCCATTGATGCCAGACAAGGTGTGACGACCGGAATTTCAGCGGCAGACAGGGCGCATACAATTAAAGTTGCGATTGATCCGGATTCCGCTAGAAGCGATCTGGTAAAACCGGGACATATTTTTCCATTACGGGCAAAAAACGGAGGTGTGCTGGTTCGCATGGGGCAGACCGAGGCTTCGGTGGATATGGCGCGTATTGCCGGTTTACAACCCTATGGTGTGATTTGCGAAATCATGAATGATGATGGCACCATGGCACGGGTATCTCACCTGACGCAATTTATAAAAGTGCATGGGTTGAAAATGATCACCACCAAAGACCTAGCCGAATACCGGCTCAAGAAGGAAACGTTAGTAGAAGAGGTTACCTCCACCATTTTGCCGACACCTTCAGGTGAGTTTCGCGCTGTTGTCTTTAAAAATATTTTGAATGACCAGACACATATTGCGCTGGTCAAAGGAGAAATTCAGGAAGATGAACCTACATTGGTCCGGGTTCACTCACAATGTTTGACGGGAGATGTTTTTGGTTCCTACCGGTGCGATTGCGGAGAGCAATTGAAAAAATCCATGGAGATGATTGAACAGGATGGAAAAGGTGTCCTGCTTTACTTGTATCAAGAGGGACGGGGGATAGGAATTGTCAACAAGATGAAAGCCTATGCGTTACAGGATCAGGGAAAAGATACTGTACAGGCTAATGAAGAACTCGGGTTTAAGCCCGATTTGCGGGATTACGGTATCGGTGCCCAGATCCTGCGTAAGTTGGGGCTCGGAAAGATCCGGATCATGACGAACAACCCCAGGAAGATTGTAGGGCTGGAAGGTTATGGCCTGCACTTGGTAGAAAGGGTGCATATTGAAGTCCAGGCTAAAGAGGACAATATAAAATACCTTCGGACCAAACAGAAAAAAATGGGTCATATGTTCCAAAATATTAAATGAATTATTTGAGGGCATCTTTATATATTCGGTAATTTTCTCTGTGGCAACTCGCGACCCTTATTTCATAAGGGTCCCTCGTGGCCAAAAGCATTTTTTAGAGGTGCCCTTGCATGGCTAAATATATAGAAGGGGACCACAATGCGAAAGGGCTCCGTTTTGGCATCGTAGTGAGTCGCTTTAATGACTTTGTGACCAGCAAGCTTCTCAGCGGTGCGCTATCAGCATTCAAGGAGCACGGGGCCGATGAAGAAGACCTGGAAGTGGTCCGGGTTCCCGGAGCGTTTGAAATTCCACAGGCTGCAAAAAAACTTTGCTCCTCCAGAGAGTTCGATGCCATCATCTGTCTGGGAGCAGTGATTAAAGGAGATACCCCGCACTTCGATTTTATTTCGGCTGAAACCAGCCGTGGGGTCGGCCAGATAGGGCTCGAGTTCAATATTCCCGTTTTATTTGGTGTATTGACTACAAACAACCTTGAACAGGCGGTAGCAAGATCGGGTTCCGACTCTTCTAATAAGGGGAGAGAAACGGCTCTAGCGGCTGTTGAAATGGCAAATTTATTCAAGAAAATTTGAGGAAGCTTATGGGAAAGCGGCGTGCCGCCAGGGAACTGGCTTTAAAATTCCTGTATCAGAGCGAATTTAACTCCGATGACTGTGAAGCTCAGATAGAGCAGTTTTGTGAAAGAGTGAAATCACCGAGTTTATGAAAGTGCTGGTCGATAAGGTTTTTTCCCAGTCGGAAGAGGTCGATATTCAGCTTAAAAAATTCAGTGACCACTGGGCGTTGGATCGCATGTCCATGATCGACCGGAACATTTTGCGTCTAGGTATTAGCGAATTATTGTTTGAGGCTTCCACCCCCCCAAAGGTAGTTATTAACGAGGCTGTTGAGATTGCGAAAAAATTTGGATCCGCAGATTCCCCGGATTTTATCAACGGCATTCTCGATAAGGTTTTTAAAGAAACCCTTAAGGATACCTCAACCTTAAAATAAACCGCTATGCGGCCATGCGTTATATTATCTTTTCTGATTTGCACAGCAACCTCGAAGCCCTGAATCAATTCCAAAAAGAGATAGAAACTATCGCTTACGACAAACTGGTTTGCCTGGGGGATATTGTCGGTTATGGAGCCGACCCCAACCCTTGTGTTCAATGGGTAAGGGAAAAGGCAGATTTTACCATTGCGGGAAACCATGATTGGGCCGCTGTCGAAAAGACAGATACCACTTATTTTAATTCCTATGCCTATGAATCGTGCCTGTGGACCCGAGAAAAACTGACAGAAGAAAATAAAAATTTTCTAAGGTCGCTTCCTCTGGATCACGACGAGGGAGGGGTGTATTGGGTGCATGCGTCTCCCTTTGAACCGGAGGCCTGGCATTATGTGACTTCAAAAACCGGGGCCAAACGTTATTTCAGACATTTTGACGCCCCCATCTGCTTCGTGGGCCATTCTCACAAGCCCGTTATTCTAGAACAAACAGCGGATGGAGAGGTGAACGATTATGTCTCGGAGTTATGGGATATTGAGCCGGAACACCGTTATATTTTTAATGATGGTAGTTTGGGGCAACCCCGAGACGGAAACCCGGACCCTTCATTCATGATTTATGACTCCGAAGAGAAAACGGTGGAACTCTGCCGCTTTGAATACGACTTGAATTCTGCTCAGGGCAAAATCCGTGAAAATGGTTTGCCTGTTTACCTGGCCGAACGTCTGGCGCAAGGCAGATGATTGTCTTCTTATTTGTAGACGGCTTGACCCTGTGAGGGGGAAATGTTATGCTTAATCGACAAAACTTCAATAAAATTAACTAGTTAAGGTGACTGGGCATTTTTAAGGCCTTGCCATGTTCATGCATCAACATCATTCAAAATTGAGAAACGCGGCGTTTATTGCGGGTTTAGTATTTCTGTGTTTGCAGGTTTCTTCTGTCTGGGCCAGGACCTCTTCTTCGGGAGATCTTTATTATCTGGCGCAGAAATCCTATTACCAGCTCATGGGATCTCCGGATAAACAAAAATTCCGTCACCATTGGAATAAGGTCATTCATAAATTTTCCAAAGTGGTGGAACGTTATCCCCAAAGCCCACAGGCTTATAAAGCCGTTTTTACCATGGCCCGGTTGTACCAAGGATTGAACGGGATTTCCAAAAATGTAAAGGATTTGGACCAGGCTCTCCGTTATTACAAAAAAGTTTCTCATGATTTTTCACCGGGAACGTTGACCGATGACGCGATGTTTGAGTCGGCTAAGATCTATCGTGATAAAAAGGATTTTTCATCTGCCGCAAGTATTCTAAAAATGATTTTTGAGAAGTATCCCAATGGTGATCAGGCAAAGAAGGCCCGCCTGCAATATCAGAAGCTCGCGTCACTCTCTCTGGTGCATAAAACAAAAAAGGTGTCACCACCGCCAGCAAACAAAAAACCGAATGTAGTGAGGAAATCGAAAAGGACTGAACCGGTACAGGTCGCTTTATCCGTGAAACCGGAAAGAAAGAAAGAAAAGAAAAAAATAAGTTCCCGTTCTCCAGGGCTAATCACCAAGCTGAAAAAAAAGGATATAAAAAAAGAGCCCCGGAAAAAAATTGTTGTAGCAACCAAAGCTAAACCGCCGGTTAAAAAAGCGCTTTTTAAAAAGGGCAAAAAAGGCAAGAGGGGCTATCTTTACGCACCTTCTTCTAATAAGGCAAGGAATTCCGCACCATTAATTGTTGTGGATGCGGGCCATGGAGGCAAAGACCATGGAGCGAAAAGTAAAAGGGGAATCCATGAAAAAGATATCAACCTGACCATTGCCCGTCATGTTAAAACCATATTGGTCAACCGGTTCAAATATCGTGTGGTGATGACCCGAAAGGATGATACGTTTATTCCGCTTAAAGAAAGAAGTGAGATTGCCAACAACCGCAACGCGGAACTGTTTGTTTCCATTCATGCCAATGCCGCTAAAAGAAAATCAGCGCATGGTATAGAAACGTATTTTCTTGGGACGACTAATAATGACAGGGCTTTAGCTACCGCCGCTCGGGAAAATGGCGAACTGGTTCATTCTGTCAAGGATGATCAGGTTCAGCAAATTCTTGCAAGCCTCATTACCACCACCAAGATTAATGACTCTTCCCGCCTGGCGGGCACGGTGCAGGATAACCTTTTTCGATCATCCCGGAAAAAGTTTCGGGAATTGAAGGACCTTGGGGTCAAAGAGGGCCCTTTCTACGTCCTTCATGGTGCCGATATGCCCAGCATTCTGGTTGAGGTCGGTTTTTTGACCAACCGGAAAGAGGCACGCATGCTTGCCAAACCCGACTACCTTTATAGACTGGCTTCGTCCATAGCGGAAGGTATCCATAAATACCTACAGGACAAAGGTCCATCTATTTAAAGGAAGAGGCATGACAGTTCCTATCATCGCTATCGTTGGCAGAGCCAATGTTGGCATCAACAAACTCACACAGAGCCGTTCGGCGATTGTCAATGACACACCAGGGGTGACCCGGGACCGGATTTATGGTGCGGCGGAATTTGAGAGCCGTCCGGTTTTAATTGTTGATACAGGCGGAATTGATATCAATACCGCGAACCAGATAGAACTAAGAGTGGTAGAGCAGGCCCTGTGGGCGCGGGAAGAAGCGGATTTTGTGATTGTTGTGGTGGATAACCAGGTCGGGCTGACCGGAACGGACAGGGAAGTGATCGCGCAGGTTCGTAAAACCGGGAAGCCTTTCTTTCTTGCCGTCAACAAGGTGGACTCAGCCTCTCACCATTTTATTCTGCCAGAATTTTCTAAGTTGGGACTGGAGAATACCTTTGCGGTTTCAGCGGAACATGGGAATGGTCTTTACGAATTGATTGAAGCGATGGCCAAATCCCTTCCTGAACCAGAACCGGAGTCCGACTCCGATTGCGATGATATTCGTATTGCGGTGATCGGAAAACCCAATGTAGGAAAATCTTCTCTGATCAACAGTTTGTTGGATGCTGAACGTTGTATTGTTTCCGATGTGCCCGGAACCACTCGGGATGCGATCGATACGTTTCTTGAATGGAATGGGCGTCGTTTTATTTTGATCGATACAGCGGGGATCCGGCGCAAGGGGAAAACCCACCAGGTTCTGGACAAATTCAGCGTGATCATGGCTCTTAAAGCACTGGACCGTTGTGATGTCGCAGTGCTGGTGCTGGATAGCGCAGAGCAGGTCTCAGATCAGGACGCTACGATTGCGGGTTATGCGATGGATCGCGGCAAAGCGTGTTTGATTTTGGGGAATAAGTGGGACTTGTCGAAGGAAAAAGAAATTTCATTTGATGAGTTTGAAGAGCATGTGCGTTACAGACTTAAATTCATGGAGTACGCTCCTGTGGTGACGGTGTCGGCAAAAACGGGTTTGCGAATTGACAAGATTCTGCCGCAGGTGGAAAAGGTTTACGAAGAGTATTCCAGAAAAATACCTACCGCAACTCTAAATGAGTGTTTTGAACGTGCTATTCAGAAAAACCCCATGTCGAGTTACCGGGGTAAATTCATGAAATTGTTTTATGCCACGCAGGTGAAAAAACAACCGCCTACTTTTAAATGTTTTTTGAATTTCCCGCAAGGGATTCATTTTTCCTACCGCCGTTATCTGATCAACAGTCTTAGAAAAACGTTTGGCTTTGCCGGAACTCCTGTCCGGCTCATTTTATCCGGAAAAAGGAAAGGAATAGATACCTGAATAGTTCACCATTAGTCTGGGTGCTTCGGGTAATTTCAGTGTTGGTTCCGCGAAGAATCTCGCCTCTTGACCCCATCGATTTTAAGATCACGGCTTCTCAAGGAAGACAGGCTTTTCCGCAAGCGGTTGGTTTTTTCCTGTTGTGGGCTTGAACGCATTGAAAAGAAATGGATAAGGAAGATTTTCTGGACCGATTCGTTCCCCACTACCCTGATTTTTGCAGGGCGGCTGAAAAAATCCTTTATATTTATTGAATTTAGCTCATATTTAGTTTTGACATTTGTCGCGAAATTTGGAATGTTTATAGTTCTTAAACTATCGGGATTAGCAGTTCGTTGACAACGGCTCTTGTTTCATGACTAGGGAAAGCGGAGTTGGCTTCCCGTGTCCCGGTTTTCGGGTGTTATATTTACCAAGCGAGGTGATATGAAACAATATAAACTTCAAGATATCAGGAATATTGGATTGGTGGGCCATGGAGGATCGGGCAAAACATCTTTAGCCGAAGCGATTTTGTATTTTTCCGGAGTCTCCGACCGGTTGGGTAAAGTGGGCGATGTCTCATCGATTATGGATTACGACCCGGATGAAATAAAGCACGGGTATTCCATAGATGCCTCGGTTGCGTTTTGTGAAGTGAACGCTACTAAATTAAACCTCGTTGATACACCGGGAAGCAGTAACTTTATTGCTGATACGCCTGCCTGTCTCAGGGTAGTCGATGGTTTGATTTTTGTAGTCGGTGCCGATGAAGGGGTACAGTTTTATACTGAAAAAATATGGCAATGGGCCGATCAACTGAACCTTCCCAGAATTATTTTCCTGAATAAGCTGGATCATGAACGGGCCAATATTGCCCCCATCCTGGAAACCATTAAAAAGAAATTTAACAAAAACCCGGTTTTTCTCCAGCTTCCCGATACCACCGGGCAAAATTTTTCGGGGATCGTAGATCTTATCGACAATCATTACTTCTCCTACGACAAGGATGGTAAGGGGAGTGGAAAGACGGGGGAAACGCCTTCTGAGATTCAAGATGAAATGGAGCTCAGCCATGCGGAACTGATGGAGGCTGTGGCGGAAGTCGACGATGACCTGGTTGAAGTATATCTTGAACATGGAGAGTTGACCGAGGAGGAACTTTCCAAGGGATTAAAAGAAGGAATTCAAAATGGCCAGTTGATACCTGTGATTTGTGGGTCTGCTCTGCACAATATGGGTGTAGACCTTCTGCTTCAGGCGGCCATCAAATACCTTCCTTCTCCTGATTTGCGCCCTCCTGAGACTGCAAATCGGGGTGATTCGGAGGTTACACGCTCCGCGAATGGCGGTGAGCCGACTTCTGGCATGGTGTTCAAAACCATTGCTGACCCCTATGCAGGAAAACTGACTTTGTTTAGAATGTTCTCGGGATCCCTTAAGGGGGATTCCACTATTTACAACGCCACTCAGGACACTAATGAGCGTGTGGGGCAGTTGTATATGCTCCAGGGAAAAAAGCAGGTTAAGGTTGCGGAAATCTCAGAGGGGGACATAGGAACCGTGGCCAAGCTGAAGTCAACGGTGACAGGTGACACGTTTTCCGATGCTGAGGAAAAGGTGGTGTTCCCGCCCATTATTTTCCCATTGCCGGTTTTTTCGCGTGCACTGGTACCCAAAACAAGGGCTGATGAAGAAAAAATCAGTAGTGCCCTGCATAGGTTGTTGGAAGAGGAC
>JYMV01007231.1_pt1 | contig 12379 bp, 11 predicted proteins | sample 338911 | NCBI WGS metagenome assembly JYMV01 (sample SAMN03354496, study PRJNA234377) | hydrothermal vent metagenome | biome: Deep sea; feature: Hydrothermal plumes at the Eastern Lau Spreading Center, Western Pacific Ocean; material: Seawater | place: Tonga | collected 2009 | depth 2000 m m | reverse complement strand
ATAAAAATGAATAAGTCAGGTGAGCCAGCACATCCACTATATCTAAAAGCTGACTTAAAGCCTGTACCTATGGGAACCTAACATTGAGTGGAACAAAGCGCCCTGTCTTATCGGCCACAATCCACCCAGACCTCAAGCGCACCCTTGTGGCAATGTCAGAACGTACTGGCATGAGCGTTAGTCAGGTTAACTGATGAGGTTCTATATACAGGTTTGATAGAGATGCAGGAGTTACCTGAACTTGAGTAAAGAGGAGTAGGGGGAGCGCACTGGCCCCTCCCATTGACTATTGATGCGTAGGGATATGTTTACTGGGGGGCTGATTTATAGAAAAACTCTTGAGTCTTGAATTTTCCTAAAGTAGTCTGAATCGAAATTTAGTCATCGGAAAGACATGCTGAAAAGAAGCTGAAAGTAGTTCTCATTCTTACCACTGGATTAAGCGATATGAATACCACAATAGAACGTTGCGAATTGGCATCAGGTTTTAGTATTTCCCGTATCTTGACAGGATTATGGCAGATTGGGGACATGGAACGAGACGATCATCATCTGGATTATGAGGCAACAGCCGCCGCTATGTCACCTTACGTCGAGGCAGGGTTCACAACATTTGACATGGCCGATCATTACGGATCTGCAGAGGAAATCGTTGGTCTGTTTCGACGGCAGCAGAGTTCTGAGAATACAGTACAACTACTGACAAAATGGGTACCCAAGCCTGGAATTGCAACACGAGAAGACGTTCAAGCGGCCGTGAAACGATCGCTGGAGCGAATGCAGGTCGATCGGCTGGATCTGTTACAATTCCATGCCTGGAATTATGCGGATCCGAACTGGCTGGATTGCTTGTTTTGGCTGCAGGAACTCAAGGAGCAAGGGCTCATTCGCCATCTGGGTTTGACCAATTTCGATACCGCTCACCTGCGAATCATTGTGCACAGTGGGATCGAGGTTGTCTCCAATCAGGTGTGTTTCTCCCTCCTCGACCAACGTCCCGGTGGTGGAATGACCGAGTTGTGTTTGGAACACGGGATCAAGCTGCTGGTCTATGGAACTGTCGCAGGGGGGTTCCTCACAGAGCATTGGCTCAACAAACCGGAACCTGACGGGAAAGATTTAGAAACATGGTCTCAGCAGAAGTACCGACGATTCATCAACGAAGTCGGGGGTTGGGAAGTATTTCAGAACCTCTTAAATACTGTGGCCAACGTAGCCCATAGACAAGGGATCTCCATGGCCAATGTCGCATGCCGCTACATACTGGAGCAACCAGCCGTTGGCGGAATCATTATCGGTGCGCGGCTCGGGAAAAGTGAGCATCTTCAGGACAACCTTCGTTTGTTTCAGTTCTCACTTGATGAGACAAGCAAGTCTGAGATAGGTGCCGCTTTGGCAAAGTTACAACCTGTTCCTGGAGATTGTGGTGACGAATATCGAAAGCCGCCCTTCCTGACAGCAACTGGAGATCTCAGTCATCACGTCGATACGATCCCTCCCCCTTATTTAGTAGAGACAGGCGCAGATGGCCGAGGCAGGGTATCCAGTGGTACCATCTGGGAGGAGAGTGCCGGTTACTGCCGGGCAGTCCGTCGAGGCGATCAAATTTGGATTGCAGGAACCACGGCCACGCATGGTGATCGCTTGATCGGAGGAGAAGATCCAGCCGCTCAGATGCACTTCGTAATCGACAAAATCGAAGGAGTGCTTCAGTCTTTTGGCGGGCGGTTGGAGGATGTTGTCCGAACACGAATATATGTTCCTTACTTAGAAAAATGGGAACCTATCGCTCGTACTCATGGAGAGCGGTTTCGCCACATCCTGCCAGCGAATACCCTGATTCAAGCCTCGCTGGTTGGCAAAGAGTATCTGGTGGAAATGGACGTGGATGCTATTGTGGATCCCAAATAGTCAGTCCAGGCCGGTTGTTTAGGTCGCCCTGGACATCTTGAAACGACGCTGGGCGCCTTTACTTCTACAGTGAATTGATGAATTCGTTGATATTCTCACTCGTAATATAATCAAGTTCCACGATTCCTTTTTCAGAAAACTTCCAACTAAGGCCTGGCGCGGAAACATCCCCATACTGATCAAAGGTGACGGCACCGGTTCCTCCCTGATAGCGGATGGTTTTCCCCTGGGCTAAAAGGGCACTGGCCTGTTTGATGCCAGCCTCGTCTGGAAAGATAGGGGTCCCATTGGGATCGGTCACTTTGGACACCGAACGGGCGATGACGTCGCCAGACAAAGTCGGTGATGCTTCCATGGCCAACAATGCGATCATGACGGCATCGAAGATGTTGGGCAAACCAGGCCCGGATGGTTCTTTCTTGAAGGCCTCCTTGTAAAGCGCCGTAAAGGAGGCTGCGGATGCGGTCCTGGGAGCAGCGGAATCGTGACCCACCATCTTGCCCAAATATTTGAACCCTACACTGTCGCGAAACTCTTCGGATCTTAGAGAGTTGGCAACCACCAGGTTCTGTGTTCCTCCCAAAGAGATCCATTCTCGCATGGTAGCAATCCCTTCCTTGGGGTAGAGTGCTACATAAGCGGCTTCCGGTTTACTTTTCAGCGCTTCGACTACCTCAGCCCGGTAGGACGGCTGTCCATCGTTGATGGCTATTGAAGCCTTGACAGTAACCCCTAATGCTTCTAGGTCTGCTTTGACCAATTTACCGATATCCTGTCCCCAATCGTCGTTCTTGTAGAAGATGACAAGATTATTGTACCCTTTTGCCTTGATGATCTTGGCAGCAACCGCGGCATGATTACGCGATGTCGTGAATGTCCGAAACCAAAGACCCTTTGTCTTACCATCCTTTGCAAGGCGGGTAAACACGGTTGATGACGAGCAGCAAGATATTTGCATGACGTTGGATGGAACAGAAACAGATGTAAGGATTGGCATAGAGACACCACTGGAAACCGCACCAATCAAAACAGGGACTTTGTCCAAATCAACCAGTGCTTTGGCTGCATCTACACCCACTTTTGGATCGACCTGAGTATCCCGTAAAATGAGTTCCACTTTGCACCCTTTGACACCTCCCGCTTTATTGTAGAGATCGACTGCCATCCTAGCTGTCGCCGCAATAGGTCGTCCCCAGTCGACCGAAGTTGGGAGGACCGCACCGACCTTGGTGGTACAGTCTGCTGAGTATGATAAGCCTGGCGCAAGCGCGACCAAACTGATTGCCGTTAGGCCAAAAATAAGAGCTTTCATAAGTTTTTCCTTTCTGGTTCAGTTGATACTATTGTGATTGATATTGATTTCCCTGATCGGGCTCAATGCCGCTGGGTTATAAAATAACCACTTTCATACGTTTTTTCCTCCTTTGCTAATTTGATTGGTCATTGAGATTAATCCTCTCTTATAATCCCTTCTCTCCATCGGCAATGTCAATCCTTTACTTGAAATAGATTCAGTCACTCGGGTTTTACCCTGGCTACAGACCGCGAGATGATCAATTTTTCAGGGAGCAAACCTTTGGGTCTGATCAGTAGGGTCAAAACAATGATGAGCCCGATCATAATGAATTGAATCGTGCCTATATAAAGCTGCATCTCGACTGGCGCAAATTTGGTCAAGACCCAACCGCTACCGACCCAGCCAGCCCAAACGATCAGGGTTCCGAACACGGCACCCTTATTATTGCCACTACCGCCCACAATCAGCATTGACCAAATCTGGAATGTGAGAATGGGTACAATGTCCTGAGGGCTGATAAAGGCATAGAATGTTGCGTAAAGGGCCCCCGACAGTCCCATAATCATAGATCCGAAAATGAACGCCTGGAGCCGCACACGAGCAGGCGATTTGCCAAGGGATTGGGCGGCGACTTCATCCTCACGGATAGCCCGTAACAAACGTCCGAACGGTGATTGTCCAATATTCTCCAAAATATTGTAGACGATGATCAGGACGACAAACACAAATATCAGGTAAGCCAGATTGAACCAAAACGGATCATTAATGACGGTCTCGAAAGGGCGTTCGAACCCCCTTAAACCTTTTGCTCCTCCCGTAATGGGTTCGGCATTGCGGGCAAAGTTTTCCACCGCAATCGCAACGCCAAAAGTCGCGATTGCTAAATAATCGTGGCGCAGATGGGTGGTGATGAGACCCACAATCCAAGCCAACAATCCTGCCAACAGCACAGCTCCAGCCACGGCAAACGGATAAGGCAGACCAAACCCAATCAGCTGGCCTGCTTTATTCGACCCGCCGAACAAAATGACGCCGTAGGCTCCCGCACCAAAAAACGCGGCCACACCGCCGTTGAACAGACCCGTGTAACCCCATTGCAGGTTCAGGCCTAAAACGGCGATAGACAGCACGAAGGCCATCGTCAGAAAAAAAACGAGGTAAGAGACGATGCCAATCATTTTTTTTCTCCAAATAAGCCTGTAGGGCGTATCGAAAGGATAATCAGAATAATCAGGAAAGGCACCGCCGGTTTATAGCCGGACGGCAGGATGAGGAGGGCCATGTTAGAAGCCAGTCCCACCAAAAATCCCCCAACCACAGCACCGTAGATGCTGCCAATTCCCCCGACTATGACAGCGGCAAACAAAGACAGGACCAGATCTTTTCCCATCAAGAAACTCACTTGGTTGTTGAGGCCATAAAACACTCCTGCCACAGCGGCAAGTCCACCACCAATCAGCCATATTAACCGGATCATAAGTGCCAGACGGACACCGTTGATTTGCGACAAAGTTGGATTTTCGGACACGGCTTTCAAGGCGTAACCAAAAGTGGTGCGCGAAAGAACAAAGTGGAATATTAACATGATCACGAGCGCCATGCACAAAACGAAGACTTGGTCTAACTTAATGAGGATCAACGGATCCAGGCTCACTCTCACCGCAAATGTAATCTCTTCACTATAAAGTTTGGGTTTGAGGCCGAAAATCAGACTGATCAGATTCCTCACAATCAAGGCAACACCAAAAGAGGCGAACACCATTGACAGGGGACCGGCTGAGTCGCGAATTCGGCGAAAGACGAGCCAGTCGATGATGATCGCCGATACACCAGTCACTCCCATTGAGAGAATAATCGCAAAAATGAGAGAGAAGGTGAGACTGAGACCACCGATTGTTTGAGATAAAGCTGGTACCATGGATTCAAGCAGCTTGTCAAAAACAAACGTAACGTAGGCACCAAGGGACAGCAGTTCGGCATGAGAAAAATTGGCAAAACGCAGCATATGCATCACCATGGTGAGCCCGATAGCTCCCAGTGAAAGGATGGAACCGACAAGGATGCCGTCAAACAGATTCTGGATCATGATGTTTCGAGCCTCCTACCACCTAGATAGATCTCCTTAATGACTTGGCCCTCCATCAGTTCCTGTGTAGGACCATCTATTTGATTTCGGCCCTCTGCCAAAATATATGTCCGGTTCGAGATGCGTAGTGCAGCCTTAACGTTTTGCTCAACAAATATAATAGATACTCCTTTCTCAGCGATGTCTTGAACAAGTGCCAGTATCTCTTCGGCAACCTTAGGGGCGAGTCCAGCCGTGGGCTCATCCATGAGGATTAGTGTAGGTTCGGCCACAAGTGCCATCGCGATCGCCAGCATCTGTCGTTGCCCTCCTGATAACTTCCCCCCTTTGTCCAACTGTTTGTCACGCAGGATTTCGAACAACGTGAACATCCTCTCGATCAGATCATCGACAAGGCCATCGCTCCGTTTCGCAGCAAGCATGAGATTCTGCCGAATAGTCAGGGTTCTAAAAATGTTGTTTGTTTGTGGGACATAAGCAATCCCAAAAATCGCCATCTCATCAGGCCGGATCCCAACCAGGTTTCGTGCGCCAAGCATAATCGTCCCCTCTTCGACAAGCACCAGCCCCGCAATTGCCTTGATGAGAGTCGACTTGCCAGCACCATTTGGACCGATCACTGCGACGATTTCACCTCTGCCCAAACGCATGTTGACGTCGTGCAGGATTGGCAAGCCTGGAACATAACCCGCTGTTAACGACTGCACATTGAGGACTGTATCACTCATAAGTCATATCTCCCAGATAGGCATTCACAAGCTGGGGGTCAGAGCGTGCGGCTTCCCCACTGCCCTCAAACACCACATGCCCTGATACCATTGCGATTACCGGCTCGCAGTGACGCATGATGAAGTCCATATCGTGCTCGATAATAAAGAATGTATGCCCACGGGCATTGAGATCCTTAATCTTCTCCACCAGAATCTCTGTGAGAGCCGGGCTGACTCCAGCAGCAGGTTCATCAAGCAGAATGACTTTGGGATCCACCATCAGCACCCGGGCAAGCTCCAGAAGTTTCATTTGGCCGCCTGACAGTTTTCCGGCTGGGTCATTAGCCATCGTATCAAGGGTCGTAAAGGTGAGTATGTCCATCGCTTTTGCCTGTATCTCGCGCTCCTGACGCTTGACCTTCTTCATCATGAAGAACGGGGTAAAGAGACTCTCGCCTACCTGTCCTGTTGGAGCAAGCATTAGATTTTCAAGCACGGTCATCTGAGGGAACGGTCTTGGAATCTGAAATGTGTGTGCCAGCCCCTGGCGGAAAAGCACGTCTGGCGGCGATTTTGTGGTTCGTATCCCATCAAAATGGATTTCCCCGCTTGTGGGACGAATGACACCGGTTAATGTGTTGAACAACGTTGACTTGCCAGCACCATTTGGGCCAATCAGACCTGTAATTGTTCCTTTGGCCACCGACAAAGATACATTATCGACGGCCTTAAGTAAACCGAATGAAGTTGTCAGGTTTTGTGTTTCAATCATCGTTGTCTTCGCTGCCTTATGAAGCGTTGAGATTATATTTCATGATACTGCCATGACGTCCTGTCCGATCGCTCTCCAATTCATAAACATATCCGGAAGGACCATGACGCTGGGCCAGAACAGCTTCCAGCGCGGCATAGTCATCGGGATCAAGAGAGAGTTCGAATAACGATAACGTCTGAGGCAGATGATGCGCATAACGTGCACCAATGATCACGGCACCGACTTGGGGCTGATCTAGCACATATCGTGCGGCGACTGCGCTCATCGAGACACCATGTTTATCAGCAAGGGCTTTGACCGTTGTCAGCAGGGTTTGGAATAAATCCCAGCCACCAAATTCATCAACGATCAGTCGGTATTTGATCAACGATCTATTTTCAAACACGAAACCAGGGTCGGGTTGATCAAGCCAATGCTCGGTGAGAAACCCACCGGCCAGTGATCCGTAACAAAGCAACTTGATATCATTTTCAGCACACCATTTTGCCAACCCATTGGCTGGACGATGGTCGAGTAGCGAGTACTGAACCTGGGTCGAGACAATATCAAACCCCATCTCGACAAAAGGAGCCGTTTGCTTCACATCCCAGTTATTCACCCCTAGATGGCGGATTTTCCCTTTTTCGCAGAGCCTTTTGAGACATTCCAGAGTCTCATACGGGCGTCCGATCGATAAATTCCACCAATAGAATTGTACGAGATGGAGCTGATCGAGCCGCAGCCTTTTTAATGAACGATCAATAATCCCCTCAATATCCGTAGCGCCAATGCTGGAGAGGCTATCCAGATCCGGTACAAGCTTGGTGTGGACGGTGACTTTGTCGGCAGACTCAGATCCACGGTCGCGACGCAATGTTTCGATGAATGTTCCAATCATCTCTTCAACGCCGGTATAAATATCGGCGCAGTCAAATGTTCGAATGCCCGCATCGAAAAAAGTGGTCATGTCGGCAATGGCCTGCGTGCGGTCTACCGAACCGTGCCCCCCGGCAAGCTGCCAGCCGCCCTTGATCACTCGTGAGATCTGGTGATCTGGCCGCAATTGGCATATTTCAACACTTATGCTTCACCTCCATTCGAATCAGTCGAGGGCTCTTTCGCCCAGTAAGGCACGCCGGGCTGGTCTGGCAAGCCTGTTGTCTCAGCATGTGAGAATATCCGCCGACCCGTCCGTGTGATTCTAAAACGCCCACCACAATGAGGATCAGGGCAGGCGACTTCTGCGTCGGTCGTCATCCAATCGTGAGGATCGGTATCGCGTTGCTTAGCGGGAAGCAGTGGTAAAATAGAGGCAAGCGAGTACATTGGAAAATGCTGGTCAGCGCCAAACACTAAATTTTCTCCCTCGACCAGAAAATAGTCTCCAACCTGATGGTTGCAGACCATAGGCTTCTCACTACCAACAACCTCGACCTTTAAATCATAAAGCCAAAAGGTGTCTTTGTCCATCTTGTCTCCTAACTTTTTCTCTTGTATTTCAATGCAGAGTAACTATTCAGGTGCATAGGTTGAAGGCTAAAGACTGAAGGTCCATACTCCTGCAACGTTCGAATCAAACCATTCAAAACTTTCTCAGTTTCAACGATCTTCCCTTCAAACCCCAAGAAGACATTCTAATCATCCAAGCAGCCTAAGCATTTCGACAAAACAATTTTCTCTGGGAAACCCGGCAGTTACTCGATTAACGAATACAGCAACTTTGTCGACCAATTCAAAGGTTCTAAGTTTTGGGTGGTCACACATGATTTTTTCCTAAAAACCTTCTGTTTTCAGCCTATTCACCTGAATAGTTTCAATGCAGAAAGGAAATTTCGCATAAAATTTGCCAATGTTTCTCGTTCTCCCTCCCACCAGAGTTTGGGCTGCATACGTCTTCCATACCCCAGCTTGATGTCAAGGGTCAGCATCCAGCGGCGTAGACGAGTCCCTGCCAACCAGCGACCCACCCGATACCACCACTTAGAATAATCCTTGTTATAGGGGCATACACGAATACAGATAGAGCAATCACTGTTTTGCGCGGCCCAATAGCCAAAGCATTTCTCGCCGTCCACCGTCCATTTTTTTATGCCTTTGATATTTGATTGATTGTGGGTTTGAGTCGATGGTGCACCGTTTGGAATTGCCTTGACAGGGCAGCCCTGGGAGCATCCCTGGCAGATCTCACAAAATTCTTTTACACCAAAATGGATGGGTTTATCCAGAGCCATTGGCAGATCCGTAAAAATTTTGCCCAGCCGTACTCGTGGCCCAAATTCTTTTGTAATCAGTAGTCCATGTCGTCCATATTCTCCCAAACCTGCCTGAATTGCTGTTGGGATAGCGAGCGACGAATCGTTCATACTGGCGACGGCATTGTAGCCTAAATTGCGAAGGTATTGTGCCACAGAGAGCACCACCAGAGCATCATGTGAATACCCTAACCCTGTAGCGGCACCGCTCAATGCGGAGGGTACCGTACGAATCAGGTCATAATCCATTCTTTGAGCTGTCACAATCACAAATTTGAGCCCTTCCGGAATATCATTGGGCCGCTCCGTTGCACTCATGTCACTAAATTTTTGGGTATACAACCAGCGTTCGTCATAGCATGTAATTCCAACAATATCGGCCCCAAATCTTTTTGCGACATTCTTGATTTCATCCGCTGCGGCTTGAGGAGAATCAAAGAGTATTTTCTCTTTTGCAACATCACGATAAAGAGTGAAGGCGTCAGAGAAACCTTCACGACGATCTTCGTTCTCTTTCATTTCGGTAAAGATGTCACTGACATGCCAAGTTGCATTACGGAAGGCATAATCTTTTTGAGTGAAGCCATCTGCTTGACGCCAGGATTTTAAGGGATCCCGGTAGGTAGAATAGAAAAGTTGGGCCTTTTCACTGCGAATACGCTCATCCCACCATGATCGTCGAAACACATCATTCTTTTGATGGAATCGCTCAAAACTGTCCATCATTTCAAAACCAGCTTCTTGATCGCTCTTCTCAACATTGCGTATTTCAGATTGATCGGGAGAAGGGTTTTTCTTGTCTGGCATGAACATGCTCCAAGAGAAATATTTAATATTTAATATTTGAAATTAAATTTCAAATTTAAGATGAAGGGCGTGGCTGATACTTCTACTTCCAAGCCGATGAGATCAAGCGACTGCGGCCATCCTTGCTTAAGGAAACATGGGGTCAAACTGAATGAATATACTACATTACTCTGTAGATATAACATATTTGCTGATTTGTGTACCGTATATACTTTTTACTTTGAAGTCAAGTTGTATAAATACGTAGTACTGAGATGGCAAGAGTGTTGAGGTGTATTATACAAGAGAGATGTGGTGGTATGATTTGGAGGATTGATTTTCAGAATTGGAATAACTTTAATGGCTAAATACATGAGACTCAGGCTGGCGGATATGCTTGCTCGAGAGACTGGTAGATTGAGGACCACCGAAGCAGTCCTCCGACTTCAAATAAAAGAAACAAAATGAAAACAATACGGGTGTTATGAAGGCACCGCCCTCTGGCCTTGAGACCATGTGGTTGGATGGGTTTTGCAACCCGATGGGGTGCGCTGCCTGAGCGGAGCTACCTGTGTGTGTGGAGAAACTTTTTCGTGACCGCCCGGCAGCTCGATCAATATCTTATAATGTTATAGGTCAATTTATTGAAAGTTGTAGGATGTTTCCCCATGTTCAGCCTGATCTAGCCCACCATGGATATCATCATCAGAAACCCGCAAGCCGGTAATAGCTTGGCAAATTTTCACAATAATATAAGTGCCAACAGCAGACCAAATCAATACGGCTCCAACCCCTTTTATCTGGGTCAATATTTGATCACCAACATTGTCAATTCCTAGTCCGCCAAAGGTAGCGGTACCAAAAATTGCTAAGGAAATGGTTCCTAGTGCCCCACCCACGCCGTGAACGGCAAAAACATCCAATGAATCATCGATTCCCATTTTGTCCTTAATAACTCCACACATGAAATAGCAAATCAGACCAGCTAAGAATCCAATACAAATTGCTCCCACTGGGCCAACTGATCCTGATGCAGGAGTAATTGTAGCCAAGCCGGCAACCATACCCGTAACAATACCAACCAGACTCGGTTTTCCGTTTTTAGCCCATTCAATGAACATCCATGTCAAGCTGGCAACTGCAGCCGAAATATGAGTTACCAGCATGGTCATGCCTGCCGCTTGGTTTGCTGCGACTTGGGAGCCGGCATTGAAGCCAAACCAACCAACCCAAAGCATACACGCACCGACCATGACTAAAGCGGGATGATGTGGTGGATGAAGTCGATGAGGGAAATCCTGACGCGGACCTAGCATTTTGGCCAAAATAAGTGCTGAGATTCCGGCCGTTACATGAACGACAAGTCCTCCTGCCAAATCAATAGTACCATTATTAAACATCCAACCCGTTCCGGCCCATACCCAATGCGCAACAGGAGCGTAAACAATGAGAAGCCAAAGAGCCGTAAATAGCATTACTGCAGTAAATTTCATGCGCTCCACAAAGGCGCCAACGATGAGCGCAGGAGTAATAATCGCAAAAGTCATTTGAAACATGACGAATACTGTCTCAGGAAAAGTACCACCATTCAATTCGTCAACCGTGATTCCACTTAGGAACAGGTGCTTAAAATCACCAATCAATGCATTGCCCTCAGAAAAAGCCAGGCTGTATAGCCCAACAACCCACAACAATGATGCCAGACAGGCAATGGCAAAGCATTGCATAAGTACGGAAAGCACATTCTTAGAACGTACTAAGCCGCCATAAAACAGAGCAAGGCCAGGTAATGTCATGAACAAAACCAGTACTGTTGCCGTAAGCATCCAAGCGGTGTCACCTGAATCGAGAGCCGATCCTCCATGACCGTCTGCGAAGGCGAGCGCTGGAGCTAAAATTGTAAAAATAAATATGGGAAGTATTATTGCTCTTTTTTGATTATTCATCTTGTTCCTTTCGAATGGATGTTTTTAATCAAGGATTGATTTGAAGCATGCCTTCATTCCCTAGGCACTCTGCCGAGGGTTCTAATGAAGGGTTTTATTTTGTCCTTTAATCCAAGGAGATAAAAAAGCAATAGTCACCATGACCATTACAATCAAAAATGGATCACTATCCCGGAATTGGGCAATGAACCAGCAACCGATTCAGTTGCTCCTGGATTGGAGAACTGAATCAATAAAGCCTTGGATGCTATCTATCCCCAATTACTTTGTCAAGAACAAATTTCATTTGTTTGAAATCAAACCTATTCGTGTTATAAATTAATTTTTCGTTAACAATTCTTTGGAAGAAAAGTGGCACAATTAAGTGAACAATTAAGTGAACATCTACTTGTTGCAGAACTTTGAATCAATTGACACACAACCTTCTTTGGGAGGTCGATATGCGTATCCTATTCCTTATTTTGACAATGGGCCTGCTACAGACGGGCTGCACATCGGTGGAGCCTGTCATGAGCAAGGCGGGAGTCATGACCCATCCGGACTGTGCCAAGTACAGTACCGAAGAGGCGGTTGCCACTTGCGAATCTGGACTGCGTCAGCGGGGAGGCAGCTCCCGGTTCAGCTTCGGCATAGGCGT
>JYMV01002209.1_pt1 | contig 12379 bp, 12 predicted proteins | sample 338911 | NCBI WGS metagenome assembly JYMV01 (sample SAMN03354496, study PRJNA234377) | hydrothermal vent metagenome | biome: Deep sea; feature: Hydrothermal plumes at the Eastern Lau Spreading Center, Western Pacific Ocean; material: Seawater | place: Tonga | collected 2009 | depth 2000 m m | reverse complement strand
CGGCCACTCACACCCTGTTCAACCATATGCCGAATCGCCTCTCTGCCCATCAGAAACGTACCGCGGACATTGGTGTCCATCACCCAATCAAATTCAGAGAGGTCTGTCTCTAGAAGGGGTTTCTCCAACTGTACGCCAGCGTTGTTGACCAGTACGTTGACAGTCCCAAAGTCGGATAGTACTGCCTCGAATAGTTTTCTTACCTGAACTTCTTCCGAGACATCTACCGAGTAAGGTCTTGCCTCTCCACCAGCGTCTGTAATCAATCTGCAGACCTCAGTTGAATCGGAGTCTGCAACCAGCGCGACCCTGGCACCAGCGTTTCCCATCGCAACTGCTATGGCTTTGCCAATGCCCCGAGATGCACCAGTCACCAAAACGGAACTACCCATCAACGAAGTCATTCCTTGTCCCTCCACGACAATTAGCCACTTTGAAGGCAAAATAAAGCTGAAACCCCATGGTCAGCAGATTACTGGCTAGCACTGTCTCGCGACCGCTAAAGAATGCTCAACATCAGTGAGCCAATCTTGCCCCTACATGCAGTGAATGCACGTCAGGTCAGTAACTCACCGCGATCAACACTCAGCGCCTGGCCGGTAATATTGCACGCTTGATCTGATGCTAGAAAAAGATAGGTTGAAGCCACATCATCGGGTTCCATCAGTCCCTCAATCGCCTGTGCAGACAGAATGTCATTAAGGCAATCCTCCTCGCTGCGACTTTCGTTACTCGCCATAATGGACAACGATCGCATCGCCGCATCGGTTCTGACCCAACCGGGGCATACAGCGTTCACCGTGATCCCACGCGGTCCCAGTTCATCGGCCAGCGCCCGCATGAATCCGATGTTCGCGTGCTTTGAAGCACAGTAAGCGGTAAACCCTGCCATTCCTGTCTTACCCCAAACAGAAGCAGTAATGACAATGCGGGAACCTGAAACCATTCTAGAAACGGCCTCCCGCGTTACGTAATAGGTGCCAAGTATATTGACGTCTATGATCCGTCGAAAAATGGCCTCGACCTCACTACCGCTTTCTAGGATGGGCGTAAGGCGCTCGTAACCCGCGTTGTTGATCAACACATCAATTTGCCCAAGTTGGCTAACTGTTTTGGATACAGCATGTCTATCAGTAATATCACAAACAAGACCTTCAACCGGATTGCCGCTTTCCTCGGTCAGCGAGTTCGCTGTTTCGTGAACCTTGTCGTTTGTTCCGATTATGAAGAGATCTGCCCGAGCGCGGGCAAATCCGCGCGCAATACCCAAGCCTATACCTCGACTGGCACCCGTAACCAAGACTTTCTTGTTCGAAAAATCAGAACTGTCCATGCCTACACTCTCTCCCCTTCGACTCCGTGTATTATTTCCTGCTCGGCTAACTCCTGTGTCCTTCGAGCCTGATCACGCATTAGGTCACGAATGTGATTACGCAATTCAAAGAAGGACTGGGTCTCCGTGACTGAAATATCTCGTTCGCCAGTAATGTGCTGCGAAACTTGAATGATCTCTATCACACTGGCTGGCCTCGCAGAAAATATGAAGATCCGGTCCGCCAGAACTATTGATTCGTCGACATCATGGGTGACAAAAATTGTCGTCTTTCGCTCCCTCTTATTGATTTCGAGCAACTGGCCCTGAAGAAATTCACGGGTTTGCGCATCCAGAGCTCCGAATGGCTCATCCATCAGGAGAACGTCTGGGTTTGCAGCCAAGGTTCGGGCAATGGCAACTCGTTGCCGCATGCCGCCCGAGATTCGATTGACATAGTAGTTTGAGAATTCTTTTAGGCTAACCAACTGCAAATAATGATCTGCAACCGCCTCCTTCTCCATTTTCCCGATGTCGTTCCTGTACCTGGTACCGAAACGAATGTTGTCAAGAACCGTAAGCCAGGGAAACGAAGTATAGGCCTGAAACACCATGCCCTTCTTACGATCCGGACCGGTGACCTTCTCACCGCTGAGGAGAACCTCCCCGTCATTCGAGGTCTCCAAACCACCAACTATTCGCATCAAAGTTGTCTTGCCACATCCAGAGGGGCCCAGAAACACTACAAACTCCCCGACTGAGACATCCATGGAAACGTTATCGATCACCGGTGTCGTTTCACCATCATCAGAAACAAACGACTTACTAATACGGCTTAACTTCAGGAACGGCTCAATGGGGTGCATAAAACAGCCTCAGAGGTAACGGAACCAACGGCGATGGGCATACCTGATCACCTGATCCGTCAAGAGGCCAATGACCCCTACGGTGAGGATACCGGCCATAACTTCAGGGGTCTTCACAAACCGTCTGGCTGACCAGATTGCGTGACCAATTCCTGCATTGGATGCGACAATTTCTGCAATGATGATATAGGTCCAACACCAACCCAACGTAATCCGCAGGTTGTCGACAATATTCGGCAACATGGAACGAAAAACAATGTCCCAGGTTATCTGCCGAGGGCGTGCTCCCACTGTAAATCCTGTTTCAATGAACTCCTTTGGCACTCGTTTAGTATCGTCCGCTATCAGCAGCACCAGTTGAAAAAACGTGCCCATCCAAAGCACAGCAATTTTGGAACTCTCACCAATTCCAAACCAAATGATCAACAATGGTACCATTGCGGGAACAGGCAAATAACGGATAAAGTCCACAATCGGTTCTATGAGCATGCCGACGATTCGGTAGCTCGACATCCAGATTCCAATGGGAATGGCCATGATCGCTGACATGAGGAAGGCCCCCCACACTCGCGCAACACTGATCCAAATATCTTCCAGAAAGCCCTGGTCCAGCAGCATGACGTACAGTGCCTTGACAACCTTCCACGGGTTAGGCAGAAACCGTGGTGAAACAAGCTCCATCTCGCCTGCTGAGTACCAGAAACCAACCAACCCAATGAAGGCAAAAATGCCCAGAACAGCGTCAGCGCGTGTACTGCTCTTTCCTCGATAAGCGAAAAGTGAATGAATTTTCACTTTTCGTCTGAGTCTTCAAACGCAGCTTGAAAACACAAACCGGGTGGCGTAAAACAGGCCACCCGGTCTGTACTAACGAACTGTCTGATGTTCTTCTTACCGATCATGCCCATCGAATAGGCCTTCCGTGAGGGTAGGATCGACCATGACTTCATACGCAATTGGACTGTCCATCAGATCGAGTTCAATATTGATGTCAGTAAGCCCATCTACCACATCCTTGAGTTTCGATTTGCGTCCTCCAACACCAAAGAACTCAAGCGCGTCTTCATATGTTGTGTAATAGACGCCTCCTAAATCGCCTTTCATTACATCTGGTGTCACATCATAAGTGGGGGCCGCACTAGCCAGAAACTTTTCGGGGTCGGAGTTGTACAAATCAATTGCCCGGTATATCCCCCGCATCATTTTTGCGTACTTCTCGCGATTCCCTTCGTAACTCGACTTGTTGGCAATGACCACATCGGTGATCAGCCCTTTAAAGTCTTTAGACGAGAGCAGAATTTTTGAGCCCTTGCGAGATGTATTCGCGACGATTTCGCTCATCATGGGTTCCCATGTGGCCAGTGCCGCGACTTCAGAATCCTCAAAAACCGCTTGCCCGTCATCCGTCGCAATGAGTCTTAAATCGACATCACTCAGACTGTAGCCCGCTTGTTTAAGTGCATACGCCAGCATCACAGTACCGGGATGGTTGATCTCTCCAGCAAACACCTTTCCGACCAGGTCGGTGACAGAGTTGATACCGGGTGCACCGATAACACCATCCGCTCCAACGGAAACATCTATCACGCCTATTACGACCAAATTTGAATCAGCGGTCAACGGACGCGACATATGTTCGCCGATCGTGCGCATCGTGCAATCGATGTCGCCAGTATGCAACCCAGGATAAACGTTAGCCCGGTCGTTCTCAAATACCCACTTTACTTCCAGGCCCTCTTCTGCAAAGTAGCCCAGATTCTGTGCGACATGGGTCGGCGCAAAACCAAACCAGTAAGGGTACGCGCAGTTAATTACATCCCCTGCGTTAACCGGGGCCCAGCTCAACAAAAGCAAAGCAGTTGCAACAAACAATTTTCCAGCTGAATAGAGACCACCAGTAAAGACATTTTTCATCTCAGATTCTCCTATTTCAATAAATCTATTCATTTCCCAAGGTCCTGGGAATTATAGCCTGCAACAAATTACCGTCCTCACTTCCCGCGACGCCTAACTTTCGAATTCAAAACTTCTGATCGATACAATCACAGATATTTCGTGATGTGGAACTTCCTTTGATTGAGTGAGTCTGTAAAATATTACTTCGCAATTATATATTTCCGCATTTCAAAAGCTATTCACTATTTCAGTGCAGCTTTCGCGACCCTATTTTGACTCTCAAAAGTGTGCTGAAAATGTGCTGAAACTGAGACCTCTCCAGTCCCTTCAGGTCCGTTTGCGTGGAGTCGGAGCCTATTAATTAAAGGGTTTTAGGACTGTTGGTGAGGAGCGCTCTGCCTTCACACGGCAGGGGCCGCTGGTTCAAATCCAGCCGCGCCCACCATTTTCCACTGCTTTTAGAGCATCAATATAATAGTTTGCTTGATTAGGGGGGCGAAATTAGGGGGACAAAATTACTGCTTTCTTGTTCGCCAGCTTACCCCAACTCCCGGGTGACAAGTCACTGCTGCCACCGGTCGAACGGACCTAGAGCCAGTGCTCCACCATCAATCCGAAACGAAGCGCCATTGGCGAAACGTCCGACTGGTGCCACTAGATAGTGCACCAACCCAGCTATCTCATCAGGTAAACCTACCCGGCCAACGATATTAATGCTCTCACCTGACTCTTTTAAAGAACGCACAATTTCCGATGTCAATTGCGTGTCGACAAGTCCAGGATTGACTTGATTAACGCGAATTCCTGCGGCCATCCACTCTTTTGATAAAGCAACAGTCGCAGCACTCAATGCCCCTTTGGTAGCACCGTACACGACACTGCCTGGAGACGGTCTTTCAGCATCGACAGAGCCAATCATAACGACAGAAGGATCACTACTTTGCGCAAGATACTCATACGCATGCTGACACAGACGTAGCGGCGCCCACAAATTGAGTCCAACGTAAGCATTAAAATACTCTCGATCTACGTCTACAAAAGGCCTTGAGTCACCACGCCCTGCATTATTAACGAGAATGTCCAGTCCACCCAACATATCGACAGTCCTTTCGATTACCGTATCGGTCTCTTCAGGTTCACTCAGGTCTGCCACAAGCGAATACATCGCTCCCTTGGACTCAGGTACCCCTCCGGAACGCGAAACAACAACAACGGTAGCACCAGCATTGGCCAGACGTGACGCAATAGCAGCCCCAATACCGGATGATGCGCCGGTCACGAGAACACGCTGTTCGGCAAGGCTAAATCCAGAATCAGTCATAAGCGATAACCTCCTCAATTATTACAGGTGAGTTAATCCTTTAAGTACAATTCATCGATGATCTCTACTTCAATAATTTGGCATCTGTCTCGATATTTTAGATGGTGAAACTCGACAACAAGAGGAAAGCCGCATGAAATACAATGCCTAATGTCCAAGAAAAGCCACAAGCGGTTAGCCAAACTCATTGGGGAGTTTGGCCTGACCTCTGCTCAGGTCGCCAGCTTGTGCCGTGTTGAGGTTGGCACGGTCAGTTGTTGGCGCAGAAGCCCCAGCGGTAAGGGTCACCGGATTATGTCGGACGGAAGTCTGGAACTACTCGAACTCAAGCTGGGTAAACGGGAGTTACAACTACACAGGTAGAATGACCGGGGCACTGCCCCGGTCTTTTTTTTGTCTATTTAGGGGGATAGGTTAGGGGGATAGAACGATTGTGATTTACGATGATTAGTGATGATTGGTTATATAGAAACTCTACAATAGTAGGATAAACCTACAATAATAGTCCTGGCCCCTTACTTCGGGAGGCAGGGTCCGGAGGTTCAAATCCTCTCACCCCGACCAATAAAACAAATACTTATATTCCTATCCCGTGAAGCGTAAGTAGTCTGGGTAACACTTGGGTAAACAGTTTTCTTGACTGTCCTGCACTATCTCTGTTGTTGTCGTCTGCATTCCAGAAAGCAATGAGCCCCTCGAGGGGTTACCTAATATCAACCACATACGCACACCGATCCCGCGTGAATGTGACTGAATGGGACTCAGATGGAAAGGAATCGTCTAGGTTTTGTCTTTAGGCCACAACCATTCAACCGGCGCTTGTTTTTGTTTTTGGAGAAGGGCGACCAACCCTTCTAATGCTTCGATTTTCTCGCGCAGTTGAAGCAACGTCTTTTCTTGTTCTTCGACGTCTTCCTGAGTCACGAGGTTCATTTTCCTAATTGTGGACAGGACAGCGATTTGAACACTTTTCCGCATTTCATCAGTAAAACTGGTGGGCAGTATGGCGTTAACGGCTGACGCGATTTCGCTGAGCGGAATCAAACTCATTAGTGAAATACCAAAATTACGGCATCGTCTAGGTTTTGTTCTTGGTTTGTTGTTGGGTTTGTGCGGCTGATTGTTCTAATGTTTCGATTTTCTCGCGCAGTTGACGTAACTGTTTGTTCTGCTCCTCGTATTCTTCCCGGCTCACGAGGTTCATTTTCTCAATTACGGACTGGACTTGGGTTTCAACATATTTCTTCATGTCTTCATAAAAACTGTCGGGCAACATGCTTTTAATGGCTTTAGCGGCTTGGACGGCTGTCGTGAATTTACCAATCGCCATGATTTCTGACCTCCAATCTAAATCTCTTATAGCAGGATATACCTAATTGAGTAGCCACGATCGAAACACCCATTGATCCACCCTTTACGGACTTCATTGGGGAGATTGGGTTAGATATTAATCCTGTGAAGAAGACAACAAATACTAGCGGGCACGGGTACTAGGTCTATGGCATAGCTTCTTCGCATACCTTGACGTGGTCCGGGTAACAGATATCGCTTCTCGCCGAACGTGGCCAGATGTGGGTCTCTACCGTGAACCAGTCCGGATCATCGTAGCAGCAACACGCGATGCCTCTGACGCCGGGTCGCTTTTCGATCGCCCAACTTGCCACAGCGCCGCAATTGCCACAGAACTGGTAGCGTAACTATCGACCACTCTCGTCAGATCGAAACTCGAACCCAGTTTCGGTTCCTAAACTGGTTTGGTGGACATTCCGAACCGGTTCGGTTTGTTTGAACTAAGTGTGTGCGCGAAAGAAAGAAATGGATTCGGCAGTTCAACCAACATCCACAACAATTATGGCCCCTGACTACAAAATAGCTGGCGAACAAAAGAAAAAAACAGACACCTCAACTCATCCGAACCCGAAACAATTCACGTCTTTTGGTTCTTGATGTTTGCTGTTACGCGTGCCGTGTCGAATGGCTGGGCAAAAAAAAGCCCCGATGGCGTTGCGACAGTCGAGGCATGCAATTTTTCGACGCTAATTATACCGATCTATCTGTCACCTGCTCTCGATTCCAAGCACCTAACTCGCAACGCAACTCGTAGTTTCAATCATCAAGCAATTCCCTCACTTTCTGTTGTGGTTCATTTCGCCCCCATTTTCCCCTTCCCCCTATGAAAGGTGGATATTGTGGTACTTTTTGCGCCCCACTTTTTGTCCTGGTAAGCCTTGCAGTCGCCGCGGAACCATTGGGGTGGTTGGAACAGGGGCTCGGATCCTACCGGCTTCGCTATGGCCGGTATAAGTGACGGGCGCCTTCCATCAGCCCTTTCCGAATCGATTCAATGCGGGCCAAGCGGCGCGCAGGTAACTGATCATAGACCAGAGAGTCAACGTGGCCGCGGCGTACAACAGGACTTCGCCAACCCGGAATATGGGCACTATCCAGAGGTCGTGCTGGTATAACAACAGGGTAATCGCAACCATTTGACCAATTGTTTTGACCTTACCCATCTGGTTGACCGCGACTCGGGTGCGGCTCCCAATTTCCGCCATCCATTCCCTTAATGCCGAAATCGCGATCTCGCGGCCAATAATGATCGCCGTGACGACGGCAAAACCAGCAGGGTTTAGGGTCGCATTGAGAACTTGCCGATCGCTGACCAGCATTACCAACACCACCGCAATCATCAACTTATCGGCCACTGGGTCAAGAAACTCCCCAAATGGAGAGACCTGATTCATCCGCCGGGCAAGAAAACCGTCCAGCCAATCCGTTGCGCTGGTGAGCAGAAAAACGCCAGCGATCCAAATGCCCGGCGCGTCGGCCAGGTAAAGCACCACAATAAACGGAATCAGTGCGATGCGCAGCAGAGTCAGAAGATTCGGGACAGTACTAATCATCGGGTGCTATTGATGGAAACGCTGGTAAATTCGTTTGGCGAGATTAGAACTGATCCCGGATGTACGGCTCAGTTCATCCACGCCAGCGCGCTCGATGGCCTTGAGCCCCCCGAAGTACCGCAATAAGGATCGGCGTCGTTTCGAGCCAACGCCCGATATCTGCTCCAGTGATGATTTTGTGCGACTTTTGGAACGCCGCCGCCGGTGACCGGTTATCGCGAACCGGTGCGCCTCATCCCGGATCTGTTGGATCAAGTGCAGCGAGGTTTGGCTTGTTTGAAGAGCAGACATCCTATGGTCTCGATATCCGTATACGCGGTCGAGGCTCGGCCTTCTTCCGGCGCCTTTCGCGATAACAGCCAAGCATATTTCATGAGGGACCAGTTTCTCTACGATTTCTCGAGCGATCCGCAGGTGCCCTTTGCCTCCATCGATAAGCAGGATGTCTGGTACGAGCCCCTGCCCTTCCGAGACGTTGCGAAACCGACGAGTCAGTGTTTCCCGCAATGCCCCATAATCATCACCCGGCATTGCCTCTTTGATATTGAAGCGACGGTACTCGGATGTGTCCGGCCCGTCCCGGTTGAAGACAACGCGTGATGCGACCGCGGCTTCACCCCCTGTATGGCTGATGTCGTAGCATTCTATTCGTTGCGCGTCCTCTTCGACATTCAAATCTTGACACAAACTCGCAAATCGGTATTGATAGCTCTCTCTGCTAACCAGATGACGTGTCAGATGATCCTCTGCCTGATTGCGAGCCAGCGTTAGCGCTTGTGCGCGCCGACCCCGTACATTTGATTTGATAACAACCTTGTGCCCTGCCTTCTCAGTGAAAAGGCTGGCTAACGTATCGACAGCCTCGGGGGGCGGCGAAACGACAATCTCTTTCGGCATCAAGTTGCGTAAATAAAATTGCGGTAAAAAAGCTGTTAACACTTCCTTTTGTCGGTCTCCCCGGTTTTGGCCGCCACGAACAAACATAACGCACACGGCTATGATTCCGTTACGCTCAACAGCCGTTACTACGTCAATTTCTCTATCATGAGGAAGAAGATTGTGTTGTCTGGATTGAATCTCCCGCAAAGCCGAAATACGGTTCCTGTAGTCAGCGGCCGTTTCATAGTCGAGAATTCTCGCTGCACCCTCCATCTTTTCGGTAAACAACTCGGCTAACGAATCGTTCCGCCCCTCAAGTAGCATCAGCACTTGACGTACATCGTCTGCATAGATACTGCGATCGACCAGGCCCACACAAGGCCCCGAGCAGCGTTCGATCTGATACTGTAAACACGGACGACTTCGATTATTGAAATAGTTATCACTGCAGTGGCGTACCGGAATGACCTTTTGTAGCTGGGAAAGTATTTCCCGAACTGCAGCTACGCTGGCATATGGACCGAAAAAGGTGCCTGGTTGTTTTAGGTTGCCGCGATAGAAACTGATACCCGGGTGCGGATGATGAGTGGTTACGCGAATATAGGGGTAGCTCTTGTCGTCTCGAAAAATGACATTGTAGCGGGGTTTTTTTTCCTTAATCAGATGGTTTTCAAGCAGCAACGCTTCGCTTTCGGTTTGGGTAATGCGTGTCTCAATATGGGTTACCTGAGACATCATCAGCTTTGTCTTGCCAGGTAGGCCGCTGCGCCGAAAATAACTCCCTAATCGGCGGTGTAAGTCCTTCGCCTTGCCGACATACAGACATCTGCCGTCAGAGTCCACCATCAAATAGACACCTGGAGAGCGGCTGACTGTCTTAAGAAAGACTTTTCCGTCGAAATCTATTGCTGGGTCAGTTTGTTTCAAAATCGTCTCTATTGTTGCTGTTGGCACCGCCACGTACTAGACTCGCGCGCTCTAGAGAAAGGTTTAATCCATTATGAAGATTTCAGCATCCGACGTTCGGATTGGCAACCTTATTGAGCATCAAGGAAAACTCTGGCGCGTACTCAAGAAAGAACATGTGAAGCCAGGTAAAGGGGGAGCCTTTGTGCAGTTGGAGTTAAAGGAAAGTAATGCCGGAACCAAGCTGAACGAACGTTTTCGGTCTGAAGACAAGATCGAAAAAGCCCGCGTCGAACCTCGACAAATGCAATACCTGTATCCCGATGGGGGCGATTACGTCTTCATGGATCTCGAGTCGTATGAACAGATTCACTTAGGTTCCGATGTCTTAGTCAGTCAGGAGGGGTTTCTCCTGCCCAATGAAGAAGTACAGATCAATTTCTATAACGAACAGCCAATAGGAGTCGAGCTTCCTGCGACAGTGGCGCTTGAAGTGGCTGAAACAGAGACTGTCGTAAAAGGCCAGACAGCCGCCGGCTCTGGTAAGCCTGCGGTCCTGGAAACCGGGTTGCGAGTCGTGGTCCCAACATTTGTTAGTGTTGGCGACCGGATTCGAATCAATACCGAGACGGGAGAATACGTCGAGCGGGCGGACCGTTGAACTGATCGCGTTCATCAATCGGTGACGACGTGCGACCGCTCAGTCAAACCGCCCCAATTTTCCCGATTTCTTGCAATAAACCGCGGACACCCGCGTAGATAAGATCCATAGCCAAGCGGTAATCGCCTAACGTCCCAAAGTAAGGGTCCGGCACCTCGAACTCGGTCATTTCAGGGGCGCAGTCAAGCAGCAGTCGGGGTTCGGCTGTACTTTCGACGGGACGAATTTGCTGCAATTCCATGAGATTGTTTCGATCCATGGCCAAGATATGATCAAAGCGAAAAAAATCTGACTCGACAACATGACGGGCAATCAAACCGGTCAGGTCGATCCCTTGTCCAGAGGCAATCGCAACGGCTCTTGGATCGGGTGGGTCGCCGAGGTGGTAGGCGTGGGTGCCTGCCGAATCAGTATCAATCCGATTCTCCAACTCGGCGTCACTGACCAACTGGCGAAATACACCCTCTGCGGTGGGTGACCGGCAGATGTTGCCCATACAAACGAATAATACGCGGATCACGACTCGTATATTAGCCTAAAGTCGAATTCACGAAAAATATCGGATTGCATCCTCAAGGTCCGCCAGCGTATCAACGCCTGGTCCGGGTGTTTGTACAGCGTCACACACTAAAATTGATTCGCCGTTCCAAAGCGCTCGTAATTGTTCCAGCTTTTCCGTTCGCTCCAGTGGTGCGGGATCCTGGCGCAGAAAAACTTTCAGGTAGCTAACTCGGTAAGCATACAGGCCGATATGCCTTCGGATGATAGACCAGTGAATTCCGCCCCGCTCCATCGGCGGAGTCGATCGACTCGACGGTATGGGGGCTCGAGAGAAGTAGAGCGCAAAGTTTTCCTGATCACGGACCACCTTCACAATGTCAGGGTTCTCGTATTCTTCCTGGTGCTCCAGCGGTCGGCACACCGTGGCTAGTCTCGCCGTTGGGTCTGCCGCAAGTGTCTCAGCAACCTGGTCGATCAATGACCCTGGCATCCGAGGCTCATCGCCCTGCAGATTGACAACGATCCGATGATCATCCAACTTCAGTATTTCAGCTGCCTCTGCAACTCGATCCGTCCCACTGCTATGCTCGACACTGGTCAAGCAAACATTGGCACCAAATGATTCAGCAACCCGAAGGATACCCGGGTCATCAGTCGCCACGGTTACCGACTCCGCAGAACTATCACAGGCGCACTCGTAAACACGCTGGATCAGCGGTTTGCCACAAATATCCCGCAGCGGCTTGCCTGGAAGTCGTTGAGACGCAAACCGAGTCGGTATGATGATATCGAACGACGGTATCATTTTTCGCCAATTACCCGTGTCGCAGTAATTCCAGCAATGCCTGTTTGAACGAATCGTCTATTTCTGTCGTTTGTGGTACGGCCCACCAATCTGGGCCGGCTAGTTTTCGACACTTTACTGCATCCTTCGAGGTCATGAGGACAGTTGAGAGATGGAGATCGTTAAGATCCGACGACTGGTAGAGATGATGATCAGGAAAACTTCGAACGCACAGCGCAAGGCCCGCCAGACGAAGATCCGAGAAAAACTTGGATGGATTAGCCGTTCCGGCGATTGCATGGACTTTTTTGTCGGCAAATTGGGACAGGGACCGCCTTTCACCAGTTGTT